>Ga0078972_1000374_pt1 | contig 184752 bp, 151 predicted proteins | sample YelNatPaOPGAMG01_FD_67568 | JGI IMG/M metagenome (GOLD analysis project Ga0078972, IMG submission 67568) | Hot spring thermophilic microbial communities from Obsidian Pool, Yellowstone National Park, USA - OP-RAMG-01 (SPADES assembly) (version 2) | ecosystem: Environmental > Aquatic > Thermal... | reverse complement strand
TTGACGCGCGAAACGGATTCGGCCCGAGCGCATCGGCCCGGCTCCGCCCGCGCCCGCCACTGGAGAGTGACCGTGGCGGCGCTCACGGCGGCGCTAGCCGTTTTCCTCGCCGCTTATCTCCTTTTTCACCGGGCGACGCCAAGACTCACGAACAAGGACACGATCGTTCTGGCGGACTTCACGAACACAACCGGCGATCCGGTGTTTGACGGGACTCTCAGCCAGGGCCTGGCGGTGCAACTGCAACAATCTCCCTTCCTGAGCCTCGTCCCCCGGGAGCGCATTCAACATCTGCTGCGTCTGATGGGCCGGCCGGCGGATGCGCGGCTGACGCCCGATCTGGCGCGGGAAATCTGCCAGCGGACGGGAAGCGCCGCCGTCTTGGAAGGCTCGATCGCGTCCCTCGGCAGCCAATACGTGCTGGGCTTGAGCGCGCAGGCCTGCCGCACGGGAGAAATTCTCGATCGGGAGCAATTCCAGGTGGCGAAAAAGGAGGAAGTCCTGGCCGCCCTGGGGCAAGCCGCCAGCCGGTTCAGAACGCGAGCCGGCGAATCGCTGGCGAGCGTGGGGAGGTACGACACCCCGCTCGCCGAGGCGACTACGCCGTCGCTGGAAGCCTTGAAAGCCTACAGCACGGGTTTGAAGGTTCTCTACTCGATCGGCTCGGCCGCCGCTGTCCCTTTCTTCCGAAACGCCGTAGAAATCGATCCCAACTTCGCGATGGCTCACGCATGGCTCGGCCGGATGTATGGCGATCTCGGGGAGTTTGACCTTTCCGCCGGCAGCACCAGGGCGGCGTACCGGCTACGTGACCGCGCCAGCGACCGCGAGAGATTCTTTATCGCCGCCTCCTACGATCTACAGGTGACAGGGAACCTCGAAAAGGCGCAGCAGACCTGCCAGGCATGGGTGCAAGCCTATGCTCGCGACATCATCCCCCACGCGATGCTGTCCGGCATCATCTATCCGTCCTTCGGCGAGTACGAGAGGGCGGTGGAGGAAGCCCGGAGGGCGATCGGACTGGATCCGGACTTTGCCGTCGGCCATGCAATTCTCGCCTTCGCCTACCAGGAGCTCGACCGGGTGGCTGATTCCGAGACCGCCCTCCGGCGGGCATTGGAACGGAAACTCGAAATCCCGGATTTCACGGTCCAGCGCTTCGACCTCGCTTTCCTGCGAGGCGATGATGCAGCCATGGAGCGCCTGGCGGCTCTGGACCGCCGCGACTCCGGCAGCGAAGCCTGGATCACGGACCATGAAGCCTTCGTTCTGGCGTACCGCGGTCGCCTGCGGCAGGCGGAACTGAAGCAAAAGCGTGCGGCGGAGTTGGCCCGGCAAACCGGCGAGCGGGAACGGGCAGCGCAGTTCGAAGCCGGGGCAGCAGTCTGGAAAGCGCTCTTCGGAGACGCAGCGGAAGCGAGGCGGGGCGCGGCGGCGGCGCTCTCCCTTTCCAAAGCTCGCGACGTGGAGTACGGCGCCGCATTTGCATTGGCGCTGTCGGGGAACGCGGCGCATGCTAAGGCGCTGGCGAACGATCTGGCCAGGCGCTTTCCCGAAGACACCTCGGTCAAGTTCAGCTATTTGCCGGTGCTGCACGCGCTTCTCGTGATCGGGCACAACCAGCCCGCGAAGGCCGTCGAACTCCTCCAAACCGCTGTACGGTATGAACTGGGAACGCCGCGGAGCAGTATGCACGCTTTCTTCGGCGCGCTCTATCCGGTCTACGTGCGCGGGCTGGCCCACCTGGCCGGCGGCGACGGGCCCAATGCCGCCGTTGAGTTCCAGAAGATCCTCGATCATCGTGGGATCGTCATCAGCGATCCGCTCGGCGCCGTGGCCCGCCTGCAACTGGCCAGGGCCTATGCGCTGTCGGGAAACCAGGCCCGGGCGAAGTCCGCCTACGAGGATCTGTTCGCGCTCTGGAAAGACGCGGACCCCGATCTTCCTATCCTGGAAGCAGCCCGAAGAGAGTATAAAATTCTGGACCAGGGGTCGTCTCCGTCGGGACTTCACTTCTCCGGCGCGACCACGCCAGCAGACGCCGGCGCACGAAAGACCTGGGCTCGAATACCGGATGATTTACAACGACTGCGCGTCTCCAGGGCAAAGGAAGCGGTGCGCTTGCACTAATGACAGCTTGAGAAGTTCGGGTTAGTGGTCGCGCTCGGTGACCATGTCGGTCACGGCGTACAGGGCGCGCTGGCAGGGAGATTCGGGGAAGCCGGAAATGATTTCCCGCGCTTTTGCGGTGAAGGCGCGGGCGCGCTGGCGGACTTTGGCAATCCCGCCGCGCCGCTCGGCGATCTCCAGAATGCGCGCGAACGGCACCCGGCTGTAATCGCGGTCCTCGAGTACGGTTTCCACCAGCCGGCGCTCCTCGGGCCAGGCTTCCGCCAGCGCGTAGATGAGCGGCAGCGTCACCTTGCCCTCGCGCAGGTCGCCTCCGACCGGTTTGCCGAGCACCTTCTCGCGCGCCGTGAAGTCCAGCAGGTCGTCCACAAGCTGGAATGCCATGCCGAGGTTCCAGGCGTACTCGCCCAGAGCCTCCTCGACCTCCGGGGACGCGTTCGCGGCCGTCGCGCCCAGCCGCGCGCAGGTCGAGAACAGCCCGGCCGTCTTGCGATCCACCAGGTCCATGTAATCGGCCTCGGTGACGTTGATGCTGCCGATGCGCTCGAGCTGGAGCAACTCGCCTTCCACCATCGTCTGCGTAACACCGATGAGCAGGTCGAGGATGTGAAAATTGCGCTCGCGCACGGCGATCTGGAAAGCCTGCATGTAGAGCCAGTCGCCGGCCAGCACAGAGGTGTGATTGCCCCAGGTGATGTTGGTGGAGGGCCGGCCGCGGCGCGTTTCGGCGCCGTCGATGATATCGTCGTGCACCAGCGTCGCGGTATGGATCATCTCGACCACGGCGCCGAGGCGGATGACGCAGTCGCCGCCGTCGCCGGCGAGCTTCGACGCCAGCAGGACCAGCGTGGGGCGCAGGCGCTTGCCGCCGCTGGCCTGCAAATGCCGTCCGATCATCGTGATGGCGTCCACCGGCGCCACCCACTCGAGGCTGATTTCCCGCTCCACTCGGCGCAGGTCATCCTGAACGAGATTCAGGACCTCGCGGGCGGTGAGCGACACCCCAGCTTTGCCGGGTTTCATGGATTCATCTCAGTCTAGCATCCGGAATAACGCGCGGAAGTTCGCGCCGGTTTGGGCGGCGATGGTCTCGAAGGGCACACCGCGCAGCTCGGCGATTTTGCGAGCCGTGTGGACGACGAACGCAGGCTCGTTGCGCTTGCCGCGGTGGGGCACGGGCGCGAGATAAGGCGCATCGGTCTCGACCAGCAGCCGGTCGAGCGGCGCCATGCGCGCGGCTTCCTGCACGCGCTGCGCCTTCGGGAACGTCACGATGCCGGCAAAACTCAGGTAAAAGCCGAGATCGAGGACCAGCTCCGCTTCTTCGGGCCCGCCGGAAAAACAATGCATGACGCCGGGCCCCTGCCAGTGCTCGCGGAGCAGGCGCAGGGTGTCGTCCCAGGCCTCGCGAGTGTGGATGATCACGGGAACGCCGGCGTCGCGCGCAATCTGCAGTTGCCGCACGAAGACCTCGCGCTGCACCTGGCGCGGCGAGAAATCGTAGTGGTAATCGAGGCCGATCTCGCCCATGGCGATGACGCGCGGCCGGGAGAGCAGCTCGCGCAGGCGCTCGAAGGTTTCCTCGGAGGCTTTGGAAGCGTCGTGCGGATGCACGCCCACCGTGGCCCGCATCCCGGGATGGGATTCGGCGAGGCGGAGGCCGGCTTCGAGGTCGGGCGGGCCGCCGCCGGTGCCGACGGCAAGCATCAGCTCGACGCCGGCCTCGGCGGCCCGGGCAATGACGGCCTCGCGGTCGGCGTCGAAATCGGAATCGTCGAGATGGCAGTGGGAGTCGATGAGCGCGGTCATTTCAAGCGCGCGCCCACCGGCACATCCTCGATGAAAGTCACGACCGCGGGCTTGCCGCCCTCGACCGACGCGGCGACGATCATGCCGTTCGATTCGATGCCGCGGAGCTTGCGCGGCTGCAGGTTCGCGACGATGGCTACCTTGCGGCCGACGATCTGCTCGGGCGTGTACGCCTCGGCGATGCCGGCCACGAGCGTGCGCGGCTGCGGCTCGCCCACATCGACGGTGAGCTTCAGCAGTTTGGCCGCGCCTTTCACCGGCTCGGCCGCGAGCACGCGCGCCACGCGCATATCGACCTTGGCGAAATCGTCGATCGAAATCTTTTCGCCGTTGGGCGCCGCCGCAGGCGCGGGCGGAGTCTTTCCGAGCAGCGCGGCCTGGCGCGCCGTTTCCTCCTCTTCGAGTTTCTGCATCTCGGGGATTGCTTTCGCGGCGTCGATGCGCGGGAAAACGGCGGCGACTTCGCCGACCTGTTGCCCGGCGGGCAACTGGCCCCACGCGAGGTCCTGAAGACGGACCGATGCGAGCGGCGTGGTCATGCCGAGCTGGCGCCAGATTTTTTGGGTGGATTCGGGCAGCACGGGCGCGAGGAGAACCGCGGCGATACGGAGCACCTCGGCGGCCGTATACAGCGTGGCTTCCAGGCGCGCGCGCGATGCCGCGTCGGTCTGCCGCGCCAGGTTCCACGGCGCCTGCTCGACGATGAACTTATCGGCGGCCGAGAGCACGGACCAGATCGCCTCGAGCCCCTTGGAGAACTCGAATTCCTCGAACGAAGCGATGGCGGTCCCGATGGCATTGCGCGCCGCTTCGGGGATCGCGCCTTCCGTGGAGCAGGCCGGCACGGCGCCGCCGCAGTATTGGTTGATCATGGTCAGCGTGCGGCTGGCGAGGTTGCCGAGGCCGTTGGCGAGATCGGAGTTATAGCGGCCGACGAGCGCGTCGTAGCTGAAGTTGCCGTCCTGTCCGAAAACGACCTCGCGCATCAGGAAATAGCGCAGCGCGTCGGCGCCCATCACGCGGCGGATCGGCTCCGGCCGCACGATGTTGCCTCGCGACTTGCTCATCTTGCTCTCTTCGAACAGCAGCCAGCCGTGCGCGAAGATGCGCTTCGGCAGCGGCAGGTCCGCGGCCATCAGGAACGCGGGCCAGTAAATGGCATGGAAACGGACGATTTCCTTCCCGATCAGGTGCAGGTCGGCGGGCCACAGGTTCTCGCCCTCGACGGCGGACATGTAAGTAGTCAGCGCGTCGAACCAGACGTAAAAGACGTGGTGGCCTTCGCCGGGCACGGGAATGCCCCATTTGATCGTGGTGCGCGTGATTGAGAGATCGTTGAGGCCCTGCCTGACGAACGAGATTACTTCGTTGCGGCGCGTCTCGGGCTGGATGAACTTCGGTTCGCGCTCGTAGAGATCGAGCAGCTTCTGCTGGAATGCCGAGAGCTTGAAGAAGTAATTCTCTTCGGTAATGGTCTCGGTGGGGCGGCCGCAGTCGGGGCAGGGGTCGCCGGGCTTCGCATCGCTTACATATAACTCGTCGCTGAAGCAGTACTGGCCGGTGTAGGAACCCTTGTAGACGTAGCCGTTGGCGACGCAACGCTCGAAGAGGCGCTTGACGGCCTCGGCATGCTTCGGGTCGGAGGTGCGCTGGAAGCGGTCGATCTGCAACCCGAGCTTCTTCCACTGCTCGCGGAATTCGGCCGAGATCGCGTCGGTGTACTCCTTGGGCGATTTGCCGGCCGCGGTCGCGGCGCGCTCGATCTTCTGGCCGTGCTCGTCGGTGCCGGTGGTCAGCACCGCATCGTAGCCCTGCATCGTCTTGAAGCGCCGGATCAGGTCGGCGGCGATGGTCGTGTAGGCGTGGCCGATGTGCGGCGCGGCGTTCACGTAGTAAATGGGAGTGGTGAGATAGTACTTCATCGGATTTTATTCAAGTAAGCGAAGTTCGCTTCTCTTAGTATCTCTTTCAGCGGAACGCCCGAGGCGAGCGCGATGCGGCGGCAGTCTTCGTACTCCGGCGCGAACTCGCCCGAGCCGGAAACCTTCACGCGCACGGCCCCGTGCGGCGTCGGGACCTCGACGATCCGGCGCTGCTCGACGCGCCGATCGGCGCGGTAGATGCGCACGCCGAACGTGGACGTTTCGGCAAATGCCAGCGCGGCGAGCGTTTCCTGGTCCTCGGGACGCGCGATGATGCGCAGCAGCGTTCCGGGGCGGTTCTTCTTCATGATGACGGGCGAGAGCGTCACATCGAGCGCGCCGGCCGCGAACAGGCGCTCCATGGCGAACCCGAGCACCTCGGGGGTGGAGTCGTCGATATTGGCCTCGATGACCGACACCGTGGCCGCCTCGGAAGCGCCGGTCGCCTCGCCCACCAGCACGCGGAGCACGTTGGCCTGCTGCTTGAAATCGCGATCGCCCGCGCCATAGCCGGCGGCGGCGATGCGCATGGGCGGCAGCGCGCCGAATCGACAGGCGAGCGTCGTCGCGATCGCCGCGCCGGTCGGCGTGGTCAATTCCATCTGCGGCCCGCGCGAATAGACCGGCTTGCCTTCGAGCAGCGCCGCCGTGGCGGGTGCGGGCACGGGCAGGGAGCCGTGCTCGGTCTCGACCGTGCCGCCGCCCAGATTGAGCGGCGAGCAGTGGATCTCGTCGATGCCGAGCAGCTCGAACCCGACGCACGCCCCCACGATGTCGCTGATCGAATCGACCGCACCGACCTCGTGGAAGTGCACGCTTTCAAGGGGCACCTGGTGAATCCGCGCTTCCGCCTCGCCGAGCCGCCGGAACACCGACGCGGCATTCTGTTTCGCGCGGCCGGGGATCGGGGCGCGGCCGATCAGCTCGAGAATGTCCGCGAGCCCGCGATGCCGGTGCTCCTCTCCGGCAGCGTCCACATGGAACTTCAGCGCTCGAATGCCGCAGCGGCGCGTCTCTTCGAAGCGGTACCGCGCGCCGGTATCGAGCGCCTGGAGCGCTTCCGACAACGCGGCCGCGCCCGCGCCCGCATCCGCAAGCGCGCCGACGAGCATATCGCCGCTGATGCCCGAAAACGCATCCAGGTAGCAGATTCTCATTTGATCAGCGCCGCCATGAGTTCAGGGAGGACGGTTCCGGCCGGACCGCGAAACGAACGGTCCACTTCGGCCGAGAAAGGCGTCTCTTCCATATTGCACTCGATCACTCGCGCGCCGCAGGATTTGGCGAGCGGGATGAGACCGGCTGCCGGATAGACCACCGCGGACGTGCCCACGACGAGGAAAACGGCGGCCGTGCGCGCGGCGCGTTCGGCTTCTTCCCAGACCTCGTCGGGCAGCATTTCGCCGAACCAGACCACGCCGGGGCGCAGCAGGCCGCCGCACTCGCAGCGGGGCGGCAGTTCGGGAAGTGGAACGCGCGTGTCCCGCCGCTCGGCGTGACAGGTGGTGCAGCGGACGTTCCAGATATCGCCGTGCAACTTGAGGATGCGGCGGCTGCCCGCGCGATCGTGCAGGCCGTCCACGTTTTGCGTAATCAGAGTGAAACGCGGCTTGCGGCGCTCGAGCTCGGCCAGCGCGAGATGGCCGGGGTTCGGCTGGGCGGAGGCCACCCTCGAGCGCCGCCAGTCGTACCACTCCCACACCAGCCGCGGGTCGGTGCGGAAGGCATCGAGAGTTGCGAGTTGTTCCGGCTTGAACTCTCTCCACAGCCCGCCCGGGCCGCGGAAGGTGGGTATACCGCTCTCGGCGGAGATGCCCGCTCCCGTCAGCACAGCCACGGACGAGGCGCGTTCAAGCCATTCGCGAGCCTGATTCACGGAAGCTTTTATTATAGCGGGGGTGGTGGGGAATCTTAGGCGGCAGAATCGGCGCATCGCGCCGGCGCGCCGGCGAAGCGGAACACCACGGGCCGCGGCGGCCCGGCGGTTCCGCCCGCCGGAGCGCTGCTTGCCGGGCGCCGTCAATTCAGGCGCCATGACGGATTGCCGGCGGGATGCGGCGAATCTCATGCGGGGATTGCGGTCTTTTGAATCCTCCTGGATGCGACGATCAGGAACGGCAACGAGATCGCCTGCGCGGCCATGGAGAAAATCACGAGTCCCTCGACGGAGACGCCGTAAAGGTAACCCAGGACCGCGCTCCCGGCGAACCATGCTCCGCCGTACGCGGCATTGAACACGCCGTACGCGCGCCCTCTGGAGCGGAACGGGATGATCCTGGCAACAATTGCGCTCATCACCGATTCATGCGCGCCCATGCCGATTCCCCATAAGGCCATTCCGACAAACGCTGCGACGACCGCGGCTTGTCCGGCGGCGAACCCGAACACGAGCGGCGCGAAGAAGAGCGAGAGCGCCACGCCGATCACCATCGTCCGGGAGCCGATCTTTTCGAACAGAGCCCCGAACAGCAAGGCCGCGGCGGCATCGGTCGCCATCGCGACGGCATAGAGCACAGGCACGAGATCCGAAGAGACGACACGCGCCTGATGGAAGTGATAGGCGATCAGAGGGTAATCGGCGAAACCGGCCGCCACAAACATGACGCCGGCCACATAGATCCAGAACAGGGACGGAAAGTGCCTCCCGGCGTTCCGATCCCCGGCAGCCGCATCCCGGGCGCCGGCGGCCTCGGATTTTTCGAAGCGTTCCGGATGGGGGTAGACAAACCGGCCGGCAATGACCACGCCCACTGCGATCACTGCCGGCAGCGCCAGCAGCGCGTAAGCGTGGCGGTACGTGCCGTGGAGAAACAGAACGAGCGCGACGATCAGCGGGCCGAGGGTGGCGCCGATCTGGTCCATGGCTTCGTGAAAGCCGAACACCCAGCCCTGGCCGATAACGCTCCCCGCCGCCGAGAGGACGACATCCCGCGGTGGGTTCCGGATGCCTTTGCCCATTCGCTCGGCGATCATCAACGCCGCCGCCGCGGGCCAGCTTCCGGCGAGCGCCAGTGCAGGCACTGCGAAGAGGTTGATTACGTACCCCGTCAGAATGATCGTCCAATACCTGCCGGTACGGTCGGCCGAATTGCCGGACAGCGGGCGGAACAGGTAGCCGAGCAATTCACCCAGGCCGCCGATGATTCCGACCGCAAGGCTTCCCGCGCCGAGGACGGCCAGATACGGACCGTTGATGCTCCGCGCGGCCTCGTACGTCATATCGGCGAACAGGCTGACCACTCCGATCAACGCGACGAAGGTCATCGCACGCTTGCGCTGGACAGACACAGACAGTTCCTTTCCCTAGTGTGCTGGTTCAGGGGGGCTCCGTGCTCCTGATCACGGCCGGAATCAGAGCCGGCCGGTGGGCGTCTCCCGCAGCAACCCGCTGTAGGAGTCATTGGCCGCACGAGCGACGTTGGGCGAACTCCACCGCTGCAGCCGCAAGGGCGCTCTATGGGCCCCGCCGGCTGCATCCATAGCGTAGCACAGGCCGCGCAACGGGAGGATAATAGACGCGAAAGGTGTTGGAGTTCACCTCGAACGGCCCGGCCCCGGGCAGATGACTCCTACTGCGATCCGGGTCTGACTTATGGTCGCCAACACCGACGCCACCGATTCGCGGCAGTACCGATTCGGGTTCGTTGCCGATTCGCGGGAGGATCTGCCCGCCGATTTCGGCGTATTCGCAATCCGCAGGGATTTCCATTGCGCTCTCTTTCTCCCGAAAGACGACGCAGGCTGGTTCGACCGGCCGCAATACCCGCCGCGAATCATTCTGCTTTACGGCGACTCGCTGGAAATTCATGCGCATCCATCGGCCGGCGAAGAACCGGCGCACGTGAGCTTTCCCGAGCTGCGATTCCTCGAATCGGGGCACGTCCTGCTGCAGGGCTGGCTTCGCTTCGGCGCGCCCGGCTGCGACCGTGAATTGCGGTACAACACACGCAGCACCCCTGCGGTTCAGCGGTTTCTGCGGTCATTTCGAGCCGCCTTTGTCGGGCTTGATTCGAAACCGGTGGGCGAGTGCGCGAATTTCGGGCGCCCGCTGGATCTGAAATTCGGCAACGGCTGCGCCGATGAGTTGATGCCGGGGGAGAGAGCGCGCGCGCAGTTCTTCCAGCCGTCCGAGCGCAGATTATCGAAATTCGGACCATTCAAACGGGAAGTGTCATTGCCGGCCGATCTGGTTTGCGTCACGGACCGCCGCGTGCTGTGGCTCACGGATCGCCTTCGCGAGCGGTACGATCCTTACGGGATCATCACCAGATTTGCCCCGTTCCGCGCCATTTCGGGACTTTCCTGTATCCGGCGCCAGGCCGGCCTGATTCTTCGGGTGTCGTTGAAATCCGGTTTCGAGTGGCGTGTCCCGATGCCGGACGAATTGGAGGACGAGGCGCGAGCCTTCGTCCAATCCGCGGAGTTTCTCCAATGAGATTACTGCCCAAGGCGGAAATCTTCCTAGAGTGGTTCCAGGAGCAGGCCGAGATTCTCGTGAAGAGCTCAGAACTACTGCTTGAAGGCGTGCGCAGCGGGGCCGGCGGCTACGGCGACACGCCTGCTCGCATTGAAAGCCTCGAGAGGGCAGCGGACTGCGTTGTCCACAAGGTGGCGAACGAACTCGGCCGCACGTTCATCACGCCTTACGATCCCGAAGACATCCATCGATTGTCTTCCAGCCTCGACGATATCGTGGATGCATTGGAAGAGGCGGCGCATCGAATTGGGACCTACCGCGTGAGCCCGATTCCGCAAATTATCGTGCAGCTTGCCGAGATCCTCGACGAGGCGGCACACGCGGTCCAGCGGGCGGTGGCCGCTTTGGCAGACTGCGACCACGCCGTTGTCGCGCGGAAGTGTCTGGAAATTGACCGGCTCGAGAGCGAAGCGGACATCCTGATGCGCGAGGCGATTACCGCTTTATTCGCCAGGGCCAACGATGCGATCACGCTCATGAAGCTGAAAGAGATCTACGAGCTGATGGAACAGGCGATCGATCGCTGTGAAGACGTCGCCGACACTCTTCGCACTCTGGTGGTCAAGGGGCTCTGACTTCCTCCGACCCGCTCTTCACACTCATGTTTTTGCGAGATAATGAGTACGGGTGTTGGAGTCCACCCCAGACCGCCCGCCAGCGGGCAGATGACTCCTATGCGGGATTTCCGCTAGGAGTCCATTCGTGTGGCCCTCTGGGAAATCCCCAAGAATTGTGTTTTCGGAGACGGCCGCATGGCACGTGACGCTATCACTATGGAAACGGGCAGTCGCCTGAACGAACCGCAGCAGCGCCACCTTTGGACGAGCGTGCAGTACGCGGATAAGCTCCTGTCCGAGATCGAAGAGATCCTGACCGCCGCCTCCTCGAAGTCGCCCTTCCCGAAATATCAGGTCGACGTCACCCCGGCTCAGAGCAAGGTGATCAACGATTACATCGCGCGGATCCGCGCGCAGATGCTTCGCATTCTCGAGGGGCAGCGGATCCCGGTGCCGGGCCCGCAGTTGGGCGCGATCCACGCCATCCGGGTGACCCTGGCGTTCGTGCGTATCGCGCTCATCGAGGTCGGCCCGAAATACATGCGCGGCTACGGCGAGGTTCCGGAATCGGAGATAGCCGAACTGAACGGCCTGGTAACCGAACTCAACACGCTCGTGGATAAGCTTGACGCCTATCTGGCGCAGGGTCTCGGGCAGGACCTGGGAGCCCGGCTGTCGAAACTCAAGTGGGCGGGCGATGAAGCGGCTTTGCTTCAAAAACTGGAGCGGATCATCTCGACTCACGGCCTGGTCGAGTTCCGCTCGAAGCTGGCGATGATCCTCGACCGGCTGGAGACGCAGCGGTTCGAAATCGCGATCTTCGGGCGCGTGAGCTCGGGGAAATCGTCGCTGTTGAATCATATCCTGGAGATCGACGCGCTCCCCGTCGGCGTGAATCCCATCACGGCGGTGCCGACCCGGCTGGTTTCGGGACCCGAGCCGAGGCTGACGGTCTCGTTCGCCGATCGCCGGGTGGAACACCTGGAATTGTCGGCATTGCCGGAACTCGTCACGGAACAGCGCAACCCGAACAACACGAAAGGCGTGACCAAAATCGTGGCGGAACTGCCGGCGCAGAGGCTGCGCGACGGGATCGTATTCGTCGATACGCCGGGCCTGGGTTCGCTGGCGACGGCCGGCGCCGCCGAGACCCGCGCCTATCTGCCGCAATGCGACCTCGGCGTGGTGCTGATCAATGCGGGCTCGACGCTCTCAGAAGAGGATCTGGCGACCATCCAGTCGCTGTATGAGGCCGGAGTGCCTGCCTCCGTATTGCTCAGCAAGGCGGATCTGCTTGCGCCGCGGGAGCGCGAATCTTCGCTCGCTTACATCGCGGAGCAGATTCGGAGCAATCTCGGCATCGAGTTGAAGGTGCACCCGGTCAGCATCGTCGGCGAGTCGGCAGCCTTGTTGGATGCGTGGTTCGATCAGGAGATTGCGCCGCTCTACGGGCGTCACCGGCAGCTTGCCGAAGAATCGGTGCGGCGGAAAATCGCGGCGCTGCGCGAGGCGATCGATGCCGCGCTGCGTTCAAAACTGAGCCGCGCCGAGGGGGCTCGCGTATCGGACGTCGACGGTCTGCGGGAAGTCGAAAAGGAGTTGAGACGCGCGGCCGGGCGGATTCCCGAGGAGACGACGGCTTGTCTTCGGGCCAGCGATCAAGTGGAGAAATTGCTGCCGGTGGCGATCCGCGAGGCTGCCTCGCGGATCATCGAACTCTGGCGGCAGGGCCGGGACGCGGATGCCGGAATCGTTAACGAAGCCATCGTCGAGACGGCCGCGAGCGTCGGGAAGAGCTTGTCGGTCCGGCTGAGCGGTCTGGCGGAGGAACTGGCTGCGGCGCTCCAGCAGGCGGCTGGACATCTCGATGTAGCCGAGACGCCGCAGAAACAGGAACTCCTCCTGGCTCTGCGGGAGATGCCGCAGCTTGATTTCTCGGTGGGACCGATGGTGCTGAAACGGTCGCCGCTCGCCGCCATCGCCCGGCCGGTGGAGCAGGCGCGGTTGGAGGCCCGCCTGCGGCGGCAGTTTGGCCCGAACATGGAGGAGGCGTTCAAAGCGCATCGCCGCCTGTTGGAGGCCTGGCTGCGCCGGGCCATCGGCGAGATGCAGGCGCGATTCGATTCGCACGCGGACACCTATCGGGCCCAACTGGAGCGCCTGCTGGGCGCATCCGCAGCGAATCCGGAAGCTGCGGAAGCGATTCGCAAGGACCTGGCCGCGATCCAGCCTGAGGCGGCGGAGGTGCAGGAAGGCGCCCCCACCGGATGAGAATCCATGCCTGGCAGTGCACCGCAAGACGATCGTGACGCGGCGATCCGCCGGCTCGTCGGAAAGCTCGATTCGCTTCTCGAAGGCGAACAGGCGGCGGCTTCGCTTGTGGCCTTCGGGCCGGCCGCGATCGGGCCTCTGCGGCAATTCCTGATGGAAGGTCGGCCCAGCGGGATCTACCAGCCGCGGCGGTGGGCGGTCGAGGCGCTTGCGGGATTGCAGGCGAAGGACGTGCTTCTGGAGTACTTGCGCAGCGACCGGCACATTCCCGATGCCGTCGAGCGGATGGGGGAAGAGGCGGTGCAGAACGCCGCCGCCGCGGCGCTCAAACAATGGCCCGGAGAAGACGTTTACGAGGTGCTGACAGGCATCCTCCAGCGCCGGCACCTGGCGGGCGCGGTGGCGACGCTGGGCGAGCTGCGGCGCACGGAAGCGATTCCCTTCATCATCGCCGCGCTCGAGGACGACGTTTGCCGGGCCGCCGCGGAAAATGCGCTGCGGCAGATGGGCCGGGCCGCGGTTCCGGAATTGATGTTTGCCGCGTTGAACCCCTGGCCGGACCGCGAGGAGGAGACCCCCTTAAGCCTGCAAAGAAGAAGCAGCGCGGCCCAACTGCTCACCGAGATCGGGGTGTCGGAAGAAGAGTGGATGCGCCTGAGACCGCTCATCCGCGAGACGGCTCCGGCCCTTTTGATCGCCGCCGCAAGGATGGCCTGGCGGGCAGGCGACAGGGCCGGCGTCGAGGACCTTGCGGTTCGTCTGATTCGGGCGCTCAGTGATGCCGACTGGTACTTTCGCGACGAGATCTCGGACGTACTGGCCGAGATTTACGACGTGGCCGGGCCCATGATCGAACAGGAGATCGCGATGCGCAACGGGCTGCCGCTCGAAAAGCGGGTCTTCGACCCTGTGTTGCGCACGCTGCTCCACGTGACCCGCCGGATTGGAGAGGGGAGATGAAAGCAGCCGATCCGTCGATGGAAATGGGCGCGCGGTCCGGAGCGCTCGAACGGCATTTGAAGACGAAGCTCGAGCTTGCCGCCCTCATCCGCTCGATCATGCAGCAGTTTCACGACGCCAAGGACGACAGGCGCGAAGGCCAGGCCCGGAAATTGCTCTCGCGTCTCGCCGAGGATCAGTTCAACCTGGCGGTCGTGGGGCAGTTCAAGCGCGGCAAGAGCTCGCTGATGAACGCGGTGATCGGGATGGACCGGCTGCCCACCGGCGTGCTGCCCCTCACGTCCGTGGTGACGACGGTCCGCTACGGCGATCACGAGCACGCTCTGATCCGGACCCGGGGGGCAACCCTGCCCCATGAAATCCCGCTTAGCCGGTTGGAGGAATACGTCACCGAAAGAGGCAATCCCGGCAACCGCAAACAGGTGGCGTTGGCGGACGTGCGTCTTCCGGCCGAGGTCCTGAGGCTCGGATTCCACTTCATCGACACGCCGGGCGTGGGGTCCGCGATCGCCGCGAATACCGCGACCACTCACGAATTCCTGCCCGAAGCGGATGCCGTGATCTTCGTGACCAGTTTCGAATCGGCGATGAACGAGGGCGAGCTCGCGTTCCTGCGCGCCGTCGCCAGGCACGTTCATAAGATCCTCTTCGTAGTGAACAAGCGCGATCTGGTGTCGGCTGAAGAGAGCGAGGCCGTGCTGGCCTCGGTTCGGGAGACGATCTCGGCTCAACTCGGGGAGGCCGAGCCGCGGGTCTTCGCGCTCTCCGCGCGGGAAGGCCTGGAGGCGAAGCTGACCGGGAACCGCGAGCTGCTTTCCCGGAGCGGGCTTGTCGAATTCGAGTCCTTCCTGACGCGGTTTTTGACCGAGGACAAAGCGCGTGTGGCGCTGCTCCGATGCGTCGAACGAATGACGGCGCTGCTCGCGCCGGAGCGCGTCGAGAGCCGCGTAAGCACGATCCGGGCGAATCTCAGCGGCGAAGCCGCGCGGAGGATGAAGGCCGAGTGGGAGCGCAGAGTCGAGCAGATCGACGCCGAATGTCTCCGTACGGCGGAAAGCCTTCGATGCCACGTCCGCTCCGATCTGCCTTCCCATTTCCAGGACGCGGTGGAAGAGCACTGTGCGGAGGTGCGCGGCAATTTGAGAGCGCAGATGGAGAGCATCCTCAGCCGCGAGGAGAAGTTCAGCATCGCGCAGGATCTGCGGGACCTGTCCGGCCGGGCCGAAACCACGGCCGAAGAGCTTCTTCGCGAGTGGGTCGCAAACCACCGCCCGGTGTTCGTGGAGAACTTGTGGTCGCTCGCCGCCGAGAGCGTGGACAAACTCGAACGGCTGTACCGCGAGATGCTCAACGTGGCGGCGGATCTGTTCGCGGCGCCGCCGGAAGGCGCGAACTGGAGCGTCGGCAAGGACGAGGCGATATTCTCCTGGACGGCCGCCGCGCCTTTCGAGTGGCGCCCGCGGTTCGCCTGGGAGCTCGAAGTGCTGTCGAGGAAATGGGTGCTCGGAAGGGTCCGGCGAGAGTACCTGCGGACGCTCGACGCGGCGGTCGAGGCGTATCGCGACCGCGTCACTCAGGCCATCGCCGACGCCGGAGGCGAATGGGCCGGACGCCTGAGCTCCGGGATCCAAAGCGCCATTCGGAATCTTGGCTCGCAGGTGGCGGCTGCGATGGAAGGCCGCGCTCCATCGGCTGTTTCCAATGAGGCCGGCGAGTTGCTGAAGCGGCTGGACAGGATCCGCCAGGATCTCGCCGAAGGCGGCCCGGAAGAAACGCTTGCGGGACCGGCTCCGATCGGCGAGCGGCGCCTGATACGCCCGTGCTTCGTGTGCGAACGGATCGCCTCGGAGATGTTCGATTTCTTCAGCAAGCGCCAGTACGAGCTGGCGATGAACGAGGCGCAGCAGCGCGCGCACGCGGCCAACGGCGGGTTCTGTCCACTGCACACCTGGCAATACGAGCACATTGCCTCCCCCCACGGCGTCTGCCTCGCGTATGCGCCGCTGCTGGCTGGAATCGCCCGGCATCTTCGCGGCATCGCCTCCTCCGGATCCACATTGAGATCGATGCGGGAAGGCATCGGTGACCTGTATTCTCCAGCGCGCTGCCCCGCCTGCCTGCGCCTGGCCGAGGCGGAGAAGGCCGCGGTTGAGGATTTCCGGCATGCGCCGGCCGGCGCCGGATTGTGCCTGCTCCACCTCGGCGCTGTGTTGGGCAAGGAGACGGATGTGGAACTCGCCCGGAGCCTGATTTTCGAGCAGGCAAGCGTTCTCGACCGCGTTTCGCAGGACATGCAGAGCTATGCGCTGAAGCACGACGCCGTGCGCCGGGAGCTGGCGACCGACGAGGAATGGCTGGCCTATTTGTCGGGACTGTCGCTGGTAGCGGGCGCTAAAAAGCTGTTCGTGGCGTAACGGTCACGCCAGATACCGGGCCATAACGTCGATGCGCAGCGGCGCGAAGAGAATGTGCTTGCCCGAGCGATACTGCGGCTCCCGCGCCATGCGGCACATCTCGACAATCTGCCCCGGGTTGCCTTTCGCGTTGTCCAGGACGCGCGGCCGGAAGTCGTCGAGGTCGAGTCCCGCCAGGCCGAATTGATCGGCAGCCAATTCGAACAGGGTGGAGGCCTCGCTTTCGGATAACGGCATCATCTGAACCGTTTGCCGCGGGTCCCAAAACAGACGGCGGAGCTCGCCCAATCGCATCGGGTCCCTTGCGGCGGCGATCATCCTCATGCCGCGGCTGAAATAGACGCGCTGGAAGAAACGGTAGGCCTGAAAGCTCGAACGGTCGATGTTGTCCAGGATCAGGAGACACGGGCTGGTTTCGAGGCCGCTCCACAGGACGCCGCGCAGGTGAACGCTGGTTTGCCCATCGGCCCATTTGGCGGGCGAATTTCCGTTGCGCACCAGCGCGGTCAACCGGGGATGGCGGTTTTCGATGAGCGCGGTCGCAAGCGCCGCGAGCATGTCGTGCAGAACGCGGCGATATTCCACATACACCGCTCCCGGCGTTGAAGCCGCAATGGACTTGACCAGGGCCGTCTTGCCCGAACCCGCCGGCCCCAGCATCAGCACCGACTCCCCCCGGCGCACAGCCTCTTCGATCCGGCGCTTTTCCCTGGACAGCCCCACCAGAGGGAGCGCCGCTGCTCCCCTTGCCACGCGCCCGTCAACCCGCTGCAACGCGCGAACGCCGGATTCGAGTGACCTGGACATCGTTCATCGCGATCAAGGCTGTGTCCATCATTTCTTCCACTACCGGCAGGAGTCGGGCTATATTCTCGGCCGAATCGACTACGGTGATCATGATGGGTAAGTCGTGCGTGAGAAGACGAGACTTGTGCAGCTCCGAGCTGGCGCCGTAGCCCTCCATCCCGCGAAAAACCGTGGCCCCGGCGATATGCAGCTCACGGCATTTCTCGACAATTGCTTCGTAGAGGGGCTTTCCGCGATAGCGATCGCGCTCCGATAGATGCAGCCGTAAGAGTTTGGCTGCCACGGGCGCTGTCCCCGCGTCCGGGTACGAGCCGATGTTGCCGCTGCCAGAGGCCATTGTGAACCTCCCTGTCCGATTGCCCCAAGTCTCGGGAATCTCTGCGGGAGGTACGGATGATGAGGATAGGCGTCCCTCCTACAGCAGATCACCTGTCGCAGGAGTTATCGGCCGCCCATGAACGGAACGGCATTCCGGCGAACTCCACCGCCGCAGACCGATCATACTGCATGTTTCCGTGGCTGTGCAACCTAAGCCGGAATGATGGTCATGCAGGTTCCGGGTCAGCTTCGAGTACAGCCGCAGCTTGCGCTCCGTGTTCTCGGGCGGCGTGCTAAGCTGCTTCCCGCTTCTCGGCCGGCAACTCGCCGATGCGGTGCAGCTTCATGAGGTTCGTGGTTCCCGAACGCCCCGGCGGGTGGCCCGCGACAAATACTACGGTGTCGCCGGTGTCGAGCGATGCGTATCGCACGAGCTCTCGTTCGACGAGCGCCAGCATCTCGTCCGTGGAATCCACATCCGGGACGACGATCGGGTGCACTCCATAATTCAGCATCAGCCGGTGCGCCACATCGGGGCCCGGCGTAAACGAGTAGACGGGAGCTGCGGGACGATAGCGGGACACCAGCCGCGCACTTGCGCCCGAAGCGGTAAACACCGCCATCGCGGCGGCTCGCGCCACTTTTGCCGCGCGCGCGGCGGCTTCGGCCACGATGTCCGCAGGCGAGGGCGGCGATTCCTGCGGCAGTTGGCGAAATGCCGTCATGGCCGTGGCGGCCTCGCTCTCGCTGATCACGGAAGCCATGGTGCTGACGCTTTCGACGGGGTGGCGGCCGATCGACGTCTCCGCCGAAAGCATTACCGCGTCGGTGCCGTCGTAAATTGCATTTGCGATGTCGCTCACTTCGGCCCGGGTCGGCGATGGCTGTTCCACCATGGATTCCAGCATCTGCGTGGCCGTGATGGTGAATTTTCCCTTGATTCGGGCACGTTCGATGATGGCCTTCTGCACGGCCGGCACCTTCTCCAGGCCCAACTCGACGCCGAGATCGCCGCGTGCGACCATCACGCCGTCGGAATACTCGATGATGGCGTCGATTTCGTCGATGGCCTGGGGCTTCTCGATTTTGGCCACTACGGCCGGGGAAGCCTGGCGAAAGTCCAGGAAATCCCGAAGCCGGAGCACATCGCCGGCGCGTCTCACGAACGAAAGAGCGACAAAGTCAATGCCGAGTTTCAGGCCGAGCTTCAGGTCCCGAATGTCGTTTTCGGTCAGGGACGGCAGGCCGAGATCCACGGAGGGCACGTTGATGCCCTTGCGGTCGGAAACCGGCCCGCCGCGCACGACGAGGCAGTGGACTTCGGTGGCGTTGCGCTCGAAAGCGCGCAGTTCGACCGTCCCGTCCGCAAGCAGGATGCGATCCCCCGGACTGACCTCGCGGGCGAAGGCCGCGTAGTCGGTCGAAGCGCGCCCCGCATCGCCCAGCACCGGTTCCACGGTGAGAGTGAATTGCGAGCCCGTCTGCAAATAACAACCGCCGCCCCGAAATTCTCCGAGGCGAACTTTCGGGCCCTGAAGGTCCAGCAGCACGGCGCAGGGCCGCCCTACCAGGATGCCCGCTTCACGGACTGCGCGGATCCATTGGCTCCAATGCTCTTGTCCGCCGTGCGAGGCATTAATCCGGAACACATCGGCGCCGGCCTCGGCGAGCCGCGCGATCATCTCGGGGCTGCCCGTTGCCGGCCCGAGGGTCGCAACGATTTTTGTGTTTCGCGCGAACATTTTCCGGCCCGCGCCTTGCGGGAGCGCTCGCGACTCAGGCGGCACGTGCTCGTCGATCATCGGCAATGCACGATCCATTTTCCTCACCTCATGACAGGAATCAGGAGATCGCCGGGAAGGGCCTCCTACAGCGACTCCGCCATAGGAGTCATTGGCCGCATGGCGCGGCGTTGGCGGACTCCAGCGCGCGAAAAAGATTGCCGCCGGGCAGCGGCGCTTGCGTTGGTCTCAATAAATTGGATGCGTTTCGCGGTGAATCAGTTACGCGGCGTGGCCCGGCGAGCCTGGCTTTGTCGAGGAGGCCAACCCGGCGCACGCGAACTCGATCCGGCTCAGATCTTCGCGGATCCGGGGCGCCTCCTTCCCTGCGGCGGCGATCAGGCGCTCGATTGTGCTCACCAGGTCTTCAAGGCGTCCCGCAGCTTCTTTGTCCATCGCATAGAGCGCGGGATTGACGCTTTGCTCCCACTGTGAAGCAAGCCGGGAGAGGTTCTTGAACACCGTGTCGGCGATCTTGCGGCGGAAATGGCGGCGAACGATGCCCTTCGCCAGGGACATCGGAATCATGAACGAAATCAGTTGCCATTCCCTGTCGAACAGCTTTCCGATCCTGATGTCCGGGGCGCGCGGTTCCTTGGCCTCGATCTCCACCTCGGTGGTGCGCAGCGGCACGCCAAGAGCCTCCATGGTTCGCTCGGAAATACGATTCCGGAAATCCTGAAGCGATTGGGAGAGCTGGCGCCCGACCCTGTGCAGCGGTTCGAGAAAATCCTTCCGGTGATCGGCTGAAAGGCGCGACATCTCGTCGGTGATCGCCGGTTCGAGCCAGGCCTCGAACTCGCGAGCGGCCACGGCGAGCGACTTCGTCCATTGCGGATACCTTTCCTCGAATTCGCCGAGCAGCCGCGCATTGATTTCGCGCTCGTGCGCCTCGAGCGTGCGGGCGAATTGCTCTCTCGTATTCGTGGCCGCATAGCGCACAATGACCCGCAGAGCCAGCTTGGAATCGTCCAGCGATTCCTTTTCGCCGAGAATCTTGCGTTTCAGGTCCTCGCGCTCGGAATCGGCGGCCTCCGCGGATTTCAGCGCCACTCCCAGGTACTCCGCGCACTCCCGGAGCAGCGTCTCGACTTTCCTGGCGAGAATGGCCTGGCGCTGCTCGCCCGATCGTTCGACCGCCCGCGAGATCAGCGCGTCCTCGAAGCGCTGCCGCAGCCTTTCGTAACCCGGCCTGATCGAGTAAGGATAGATCGGGATGGAGCCGTTCCAATGGCGCGTTAGCTGCGCGTGAACGTACTCTTCCACCTGCCGCCGCTCCTTCTCCCCAAGCATGTCTACCTTGGTCAGCAGCAGCGAGATGTTGGGAGTGTACCGGTTCAACTGCCGGATGAGTTCGATGTCCCTCTGCGACAACGGCGGATCCACGCCCACGGCGACGATGGCCAGGCCCACATTGGGGAGCCATCCGAGCGAGACGTCGGTGTTATGGGCAAGCACGCTCTCCAGCCCCGGCGTGTCCACAAACCGCACACTGCGAAAGCGCTCGAGAGAGGGGAGCTCGACGCTTACCAGAGCGACCCGCTTCTTGTTCTCCGGGTTTTGCGATTCGTCCACGAATCCGGCAATTTCCTCGAGCGGCGTCTCTTCCGTCCTGCCGTCCAGAAAACGAACCTCCGCGCGTTCCCGCGGGCCATAGCGGATCTCGCTAACCACGGATGTGACGGGCACTACGCCGACGGGAAGAAGGTCGCGCCCGACGAGGTGATTCAAGAAGCTGCTCTTCCCGGCTTTGAACCGGCCGAGGACGGCCACGTTGAGCGTTCGCTCCTGCGCAAAGGCCCGGCAGCTTGAGATCAGAGGATTCAGTGACGAAATGCCATATCGATCCGCAACATCGCTGGCAAGCCGGACAGCGTTCCCGACGCTGCCGCTATCGTCCCCGACGCGTGCTGCGTTCAAGTCCTGAGCCTCCGAGATGCCGTAAGCAAGCACAGCTTCGGTCCTCCTTTGCGGAGATGGAACCGTTCCATAGTTCCGTAATTTTTCCGGCCTTGGGAGGGGATCTCAGCCGTGCCTCCCGCAGCGAAACGTGCAGGAGTTATTGGCCGTTGGACGGCGAATATAGCGAACTCCACCGCTCATACCCATTTTAAGCCATGCTGATCGATTTTTTCAAAGATATTCTGCCGGTCCATCGCACCGGGATGAAATGCCCAAAGCATACTCGCCCGCTGTCGTTGCGGCAACACTGGATGCGCCTGCCGTTGTATTCTGAGATTTCAGAATACACAGAGGTGATGGAGCCTCACCGATAACCGTCCCAGGACTCCCGGGAATGATAGCTCCTGCTCAAGCGGGAGCTATTTTAGTTTGCCACGAAAAAACGGAGGGAATCGAGCTTGCGCTGGCACATCGTTCGCACCGGTCTGCTTGGTTGCCTGGCGCTCTGCGCAGCGGCGCAGCAGCAGCCCCCGCTGACGCTGGCCGATTGCGTTCGGCTGGCCACTTCGGCTCAGTCCGTAGCCGGCATCGCGCACCAGCAGCTTGAGATTGCGCATTATGGAATCGTTCAGGCAAGGGCCGGTTTCCTGCCCCAGGTATCGGTAGGCAACCTGCTAGGCTACAACAGCCCGCTTCCCTATCAGCCGGAAACCTTCAGCTACATCGCATCGAACGGGATCCGCGAGTACTCGTCCCTGGTGACGACAGCGGTCGAGTTGGACACGTCGGGCCGGCTGCGCGCGCAATTTTCGCGCGCGAAGGCGGAGCAGGATGCGGCCCAGGCGAATGTCAAGCTCAGCGAACGCGATCTCAAACGGGCGGTCTCGGCGGCTTACTATCGTTTGCTCCTGGCGCAGCGATTGATCGAGGTTTCGCGCGACAACCTTGCCGAGGCGCAGGCATTCGAACGACGGACCAGGATGCTGGCGGAGGGCATGGAGGTTGCACAGGCCGACGTCGTCAAAGCGGCGGCGCAGGTTGCGTTTTTCGAGCAGTCTCTAAACGCCGCCGAATTGGAGGCGAAGCTTGCGAATCACGATCTCGCCGCCTTCTGGACCACCGACGTAGATGCGCCGCTGTCCCTTGCGGATGAACTCACCGGCCCCGTTCCCGTAACGGACTCCAATGCGCCGGGCGCCGCGCCCTACATGCGCCGGCCCGAATTCAATCTTTTCGACGCCCGGAAACGGGGGTTTGAGGCCGATGCGCAGCGAGCGATGGCCGATCGCCTTCCTCAGTTGAGCTTTGTGACCCAGTACGGCTTCGATTCGACGCGGATCAGCATGGCCGATCGTGGTTACGCCGGTTTCGTGCAACTGAACATTCCCGTTTTCGATTGGTTCCGGAGCCAGAGCGCCGCGAAGCAGTTCCAATTGCAGGCCCGTCAGGTCGATATCCAGCGCGAGATCGCGGCGCGGACATTCTCGAAGGAGTATCGGGACGCCCTGGCGAGGGTCGATATGATCTATTCCCAGATCGCGATTTCCGAAAAGCAGGTGAAGCTCTCCGAGGAAGATCTCCGGCTCGCGCGGGTACGCTATGAAGGCGGCGAGGGACTCGCGCTCGATGTAGTAACTGCGCAGCAGCAGTTAGCGCAGGCAAGAACGAACTATCTCACGGCGAGAGCAAACTACATGATCGCTCGAGTGGACCTGGAGGTCGCTGCTGGCCAATGAAAGTTCTGTTTGCAGCCCCACTTACCTTATTCCTGATCGGCTGCGCCCATCAGGACGACCCTCCCTCAAAGCCGTTGGTGGCAGTGAAAGTCGCGAAAGCGGAGGAAGCTACGCTGCGAATGACAGTTACCGCTCCCGCAACAGTCTTCCCGCGGGAACAGGCCAGCGTGGCGGCTCGAATCACTGCGCCCATCCGTGAATTGCGCGTCCGTAAAGGCGACCGGGTGGATGCGGGCCAGATCGTGGCCGTGCTCGAAGATCGGGACATTCTCGCGCAGCGCGACGAGGCGCGCGCGGCTCTCGACGACGCCGAGGCAAATCTGCTCAAAATCACCGCCGGGACACTCCCAACCGACATCGAGCGTGCGCGAGGGGAATTGGCTTCCGCCGAGGCCGCGCTGAATCAGGCGGAGAAGAATTACCAGCGGCGCAGTGAACTGTTCAAGCAGGGCGCCATTCCGGGCCGCGAACTTTTGGCGAGCGAGACGGATCTGAAGCAGGCCAAAGCGGCCCATGAGGTCGCCAAGCGTGCGCTCGACCTGCTCGAGAGCCAATCCCGCGATAAGGAAATCCGCATCGCGGAGAGCCGGGTCAGCCAGGCCAAGGCGAGACTTGCTCTGGCGGAAGCGCAGCGCCAGTTCGCGGAAATTCGCAGCCCCTTTACGGGCGTCGTCACGGACCAGTTCATGTATCCCGGAGACATGGCGAAGCCGGAGAATCCTATTTTCACGATCATGGACCTGGCGGTCGCGGTTGCCCGGGCCCAGGTGCCGGAGGCGGAGGCCGCGCCTCTCAGACGCGGCCAGGCATGTTCCTTCAAGCCGGTCGACGGCAGTCCCACCGCGGCGGACCCGGGCGGCCGCATCACCGTCGTGAACACCGCCGTGGATCTTGCGAAGCGAACCGTTGAAGTCTGGTGCGAGATACCCAACAACGGGCAAGCATTGCGCGCGGGCTCGTTCGGGAATGTAACGATCGTGACCGGCACGCTGCCCGGGGCGCTGGTGGTGCCCCTTTCCGCGGTCCAATTCAACGAGGGCACCCGGTCGGGCGCGATCTACATCGTGGACGGGCGGCAAGTAGCCCATAGAACCGAGGTGGCCACCGGAGAGCGGGAAGACGGCAAGGTGCAAGTGCTGAAGGGCGTAAAAGCCGGTGACGCGGTCATCGTGGAGGGCGGGTACGGATTGCCGGACGGCACACCGGTTCAGGTGCAGGGAGCCGGCAAATGAACTCGCGGCTGGCCGAAGTCGTGCAGGCGCATGGCCGCGCCATGGTGCTGGTCGTCCTCAGTTTCGCCCTGGCCGGCTTTCTCTTCATTTTCAAACTGCCCATCTCGATCTTCCCGCAGACGGACTTTCCTCGCATCGTCATTCTGGTCGATAACGGAATCACGCCGCCGGACATCCAGATGGTTACGGTCACCAGGCCGATCGAGGAGGCAATCCGGCTGGTGCCCGGCATCACCAATATGCGCTCGGTGACGGCGCGCGGTTCGACCGAGATCAGTGTATTTTTCCGTTGGGATGTGGACATTCTGAACGCCCTGCACCTCGTGCAGGGGAGAATCTCGCAGATTGCGCCGTCGCTTCCCTCCGAAGCGCGTTTCTATATCAACCGGCTCACCTTTTCCGTGTTTCCGATGGTGGGGTTCAGCATTACATCGCCGACCCGCACGCAGGCGGACCTCTGGGAGTTGGCCTACTATGACCTCGCGCCGAGGCTTTACCGCCTGCCGGGTGTTTCCGAAACGCGAATCGTGGGCGGGCGGCCGCCCGAGTATCACGTCTTAGTGGATCCGCAAAAGCTGAATGCGTACGGAATGCCGCTTACAAAGGTGGTGAATGCGATCCGGGAGAGCAACATATTAAGCCCTTCCGGAATGGTTCAGGAGAATTACCATCTTTACCTGACGACCGTAACGGGACTGTACCGGACTAAAGAAGATATCGAGAATACGGTTATCGACACCGTCAAGGGTACGCCGGTAACAATCGCCAACCTGGCGCAGGTAGTTCCGGGCGAGCGGCCGACTTACAACATTGTTACGGCCGACGGCCGGCCGGCCGTCCTGGTCAACGTCCTTCAGCAACCCGACGGCAATGCCGTATCGATTGCGGCCGCGGTCAACCGCGAGTTGAAGGATATCCGGAGCTCGCTGCCGCCGGATATTAATCTCTCGATCTTTTACGATCAATCCATTCTGGTCCGTGAGTCGATCCAGGGCGTTACGGAGAGCATTCTGATCGGCCTCGTGCTTTCGGTTCTGGTGCTCATGGGATTCCTGAAGAACTGGCGCACCACGGTTGTCGCGGCGGTCGTGATCCCGATTGCAGCGCTGATCGCCATCGTCTTCATGAAGCTGTTCAACATGAGCTTCAACCTGATGACGCTGGGCGGGTTGGCCGCCTGCATCGGCGTGGTCATCGATGATGCGATCGTGATGGTGGAGAACATAATGGTCCACCTCTCGATGGGCCAGAGTCCGCGCGAGGCGTCCAGGAAAGCGGTAACCGAGTTGACGCCGGCCCTGATCGGCTCGACTCTGACGCCGATCATGGTTTTCGTGCCCCTGGTATTTCTGGGCGGCATCACGGCCGTATTCTTCCGCGCGCTGGCCATGACCCTCGTCACGGCCCTGTTCGCATCGCTGTTCCTTGCGGTCTTCTTCACGCCGGTGCTGGCGGGGGTCTTCGTCCGGCCCCGTCCGGGTATGAGCGGAGCGGATTTCGAGGCCGCGGAACAAGCGGGGGAGGGCCGGATTCTGCGATGGCTCACCGCGCGGTACGAGGCGGCGCTGGCGTGGTCGCTGGATCACCCCAGGCTGGTCGTGCTCGCTTCCGCCGGCGTGCTGGGCATCTCGGTACTCGTCTACTATCAACTGGGCAGCGGATTCTTGCCGGAGATGGACGAGGGAGCCTTTGTTCTGGACTATCGCACGCCCGCCGGAACCTCCCTTGCCGAGACGAACCGAATTCTGCTCCACGTTGAGAAATTTCTTCGCGAGACGCCGGAGGTAGAGAGTTATTCCAGGCGCACGGGCGCGCGTCTCGCGCTCGCGATCGCCGAACCGAACACCGGCGATTTCCTGATCAGGTTGAAGAAGGACCGCAAGAGATCTTTGGACGAAGTGACCTCCGAGCTTCGCCGGAAGATCACTTCTTCCGAGCCGGCATTGGAGGTCGAGTTCCCGCACATCCTGGAGGACCTGGTCGGCGACCTGGCCTGGTCGCCGCAGCCGATCGAGGTCAAGATCTATAACGACGACCCGAAAGTGTACAAGCAAGTGGCCCACGAGGTCGCCGAGTGGCTGCCGAAAGTCAAGGGCGTGGTCGATGTCGTAGATCAGACAATCGTCATCGGACCATCGGTGAACTTTCGCGTCGATCTCGACAAGGCGCAGCGAGCCGGATTCGGTGTCCGCGATGTAGCGGACATCCAGACGGCGATGATGGACGGCGAACTGGCGTCCAGCATGATTCGCGGCGACCGGCTGTTCGGAATTCGCGTGCGGTATCCGCTCCGTTTTCGGGATTCGACCGATAAGCTCAAGGACCTGCTTCTGACGGCGCCTAACGGCAATACCGTGCCGCTATCCAGCATTTCGCATATCGAACTCGATGAAGGCCAGACCGAGGTGCGGCGCGAAAATTTGCGGAACCTCTCCGCCGTCACGGCGCGGCTCGATGGACGCGATCTCGGTTCCGCCATGAGCGAGATCAAGGAGCGGCTGTTCAAGGAAGTTGCAATGCCTCCGGGAACCGAAGTCGAGTTCGGAGGGTTATATCAGGTTCAGCAGGAGTCGTTTCTCGGGCTGACTCAGGTGCTGATGGCCTCCGTTCTGCTGATCCTGATCGTTCTGGTATTTGAGTTTCGTTCCTTCACGCACCCTACGGCGATCGTGGCGGCTACCCTGCTTTGCACGTCCGGGGCCCTCGTTGCGTTGTATGTGACGAAGACGACGCTGAACATATCCTCGTTCATGGGGATCATCATGGTGATCGGCATCGTCCAGAAGAACGGAATCCTGATGTTGGATGCGGAAAGACACTATACCGGTCTGGGCTATCAGCTTCGCGATGCCATTTTTCATGCGGGCCGAAGGCGGTTGCGCCCGATCCTCATGACCGCGTTGGCCACCACGTTCGGCATGCTGCCTTTGGCATGGGGCGTGGGGTCGGGAGCGCAAATGCTCCAGCCGCTCGCAATCGCCGTGATCGGCGGCGTCATGATCTCCATGGTTCTTTCGCTGCTGGTGACTCCGGTTTTGTTTTATCTGCTTCCCCATCGCGGCACGCAGCAGGAAGCCGCGGCAATTGACGGATGGACACAATGAGAATTCTGATTGCTTCGGATCTGCACGGAAACCTGGAAGCGGTCCGCGCCCTGCCTGCGCAATATGACGAACTCTGGGTCTTGGGCGATCTCGTCAACTACGGGCCGAATCCCGCGGAGGTAATCGAGTTCGTTCGCGAGCATGCTTCACTTGTGGTTCGCGGAAACCATGACGACGCGATCGGGTACGACCGGGATCCCGAGTGTTCGCTCCCGTACCGGAAGCTGGCGGAGGAGACCGGCCGCTTCACGATGTCTGTGGTGAGCAACGAGCAACGCGAGTTCCTGCGCCGCTTGCCGCTGACGGCTGAGCGGAGAGTCGGCGATTTCCGCTTCTTCGCCTGTCATGCCGCACCCGCCGATCCTCTTCACGAATACCGGCCCGCTAACTCGGAATTGTGGACTCAGGATGCCGCCAGAGGATTCTGCGACGTTCTGCTCGCCGGGCATACGCACGTGGCGTTTTGCCGCGCCGTGGACGGCCGTCTTGTGGCCAATCCCGGCAGCGCCGGCCAGTCCAAGCAGGCAGGAGGACGCGCCTATTATGCGATCTGGGAGGACGGCCGGCTGCGACTGGAATCGGTGGAGTACGAGGTTGAGATAACCGCCGCGAAAGTGAGAAAGATGCCGGTTTCGCCCGAGGTGAGGGACCGGCTGGAGACCGTGCTGCGCACAGGAGCGCTGCCGGATCGTGTTTGAGAGCGGCTCGACGGTTATCCTGGACATAGGCGGCACTGCTGGAAGATTCATTTCCGGCATGTTTGGATTTTTATTTTCGGGGCGCCGGCCCCGATGACCAAGCAGCAACGTAATTATCGAATCGGAGCATATATGACTGAGATCGTACGAGTAGTTGGACGGCAGATTCTGGATTCCCGCGGGAATCCGACCGTCGAGGCGGAGGTCGAGCTTCGCGACGGCAGTATCGGCGTGGCGGCTGTACCATCCGGCGCTTCCACCGGAGAGAAGGAAGCGGTCGAACTTAGGGACGGCGATAAGAGCAAATACGGCGGCAAAGGCGTCACGAAGGCCGTTGGCAACATCAACACGAGCATCCGGCAAGCCGTGACCGGCATGGATGCATCGGATCAGCGCAGCCTGGATGGAGCGATGATCCGGCTGGACGGCACGCCGAACAAGGCGAAACTCGGAGCGAACGCGATTCTGGCGGTGTCGATGGCGGCCGCCCGGGCCGCCGCCGCTTCCCATCGGCTGCCGCTCTTCCGCTACCTGGGCGGCGCGAATTCCTGCCTGCTGCCCGTGCCTTGCATGAACGTGCTCAACGGCGGCAAGCACGCCGACAACACCGTGGACTTTCAGGAATTCATGATTGCTCCTCACAACGCGCCTTCGTTCGCGGAGGCGATCCGCAAGGGCATGGAAACGTTTCACACGCTCAAGCAGGTGCTGCGCGGCAAGGGCTACAGCACCGCGGTCGGCGACGAGGGCGGATTCGCGCCGAACCTAAAGTCGAACGACGAAGCTGTGGAGCTGATTCTCGAGGCCATCGTGAAAGCCGGATACAAGCCCGGCGAGGATATCTCCCTCTGCATCGATCCGGCCGCCAGCGAGATGTGGGAAGACGGGAAATACGTTCTCTTCAAATCGACCAAGAAGGCTCTGTCGCCGCAGGAACTGATCAAGATCTGGGAGTCCTGGGTGAATCAATATCCCATCGTGCTGCTCGAGGACGGCATGGGAGAGAACGATTGGAACGGATGGAAAGACCTCACCACGGCATTGGGATCGCGGGTCGAACTGGTCGGCGACGATATCTTCTGCACCAACCCGCAGATCCTTCAGCAGGGCATCGACAAGGGAATCGCGAATGCGGTCCTGATCAAGCTCAACCAGATCGGCACCGTTACCGAGACTCTGGAGACGATCGACCTCGCCAGGCGGAACAATTATCGCTGCTTTGTGTCCCACCGTTCCGGCGAGACGGAGGATACATTCATCTCGGACCTCACCGTAGCCACCGGAGCGGCTCACATCAAGACCGGTTCCGGCTGCCGGAGCGAGCGCGTGGCGAAGTTCAATCAGTTCCTCAGGATCGAAGAGCGGCTGGGCGCGCAGGCGAAATTCGCCGGCCGCGCGGCGTTCGGACACTGATTCGACGGCCGGCAGGTGAAAGCAGGCGGCGCCGCGGCAAGCGCCGCCTTGCAACAACGCATGTGAAACTGTACGCGATCGCAGACATGTGCTACTCGCTCTCGGGCGAGGGCGTGCAAACGGGAGTCCCGGCCGTGTTCATCCGCTTCGCTGATCGTACTGAAGTTCGGGCCGCCGATCTCTTGACGGCAAACGATGTCGCGAAGCTGGCCAGGATTTGCAGCTTCCATTGCCGGTGGGCGGTATTGACCGGCGTCGAACCGGCGCTTCAATTGGACTCGGATCTGGTAGACGCTCTTCACGCGGTTGGCTTCAACATCGCCATAGAGACAAGCGGAACGGCTGCGCTCGATGCCTTCGCGCTGGATTGGATCACCCTGGTGTCACCCATAGGCGGCTCCGAACTTCGCGTCAAGTGCGTGGACGAGATCAGGTATACGGTTCGCCACGGTGATCCGATCCCGGCGCCGCCGGTCCCCGCGAGGAACTACGTTCTATCGCCGCCCGTGGATGGCGATCGAATTGATCCAAACGACCTGGAGTGGTGCATTCGGCTTGTAAAGAATCATCCGCAATGGCGGCTCTCCACACCGCGGCAGAAAGTCTGAGTGCGGCCGCGGCCCGCGTGAACGATGGTTCGTTTTTGATTGTAACCATTGTTACATTCCTGTACACTGGCAACGTGGCGGATCAAAACTGGCTCCTGCTTACCTACAAGGTTCCCCCGGAACCGGCCAAAAAAAGAATCGCCTTGTGGCGCAGGCTCAAAGGGATGGGGGCCGTTTACCTGCAAAACGGCGTATGCATGCTGCCGAAGACGGATGACCATGTCCGCCGGCTGCGGATGCTGGAAAACGACATAGCGGAGATGGCTGGCGAGTCGGTAATTCTCGAAACCGTGGCCTTGGACCGGTCGCAACAGGAAAAGGTTGTCGGGCGATTCAAAGCTGACAGGGACGAGGAGTACCGGGAGTTTCTCTCCAGGTGCGCCGACTTCGAAACCGAAATTGCCAAGGAGACCGCAGCCTCGCATTTCACCTATGCCGAACTGGAAGAAAACGATGTGGACTTGAAGAAGCTCGAAACCTGGCTGGAGAAGATCCGCAAGCTGGATTTCTACGGTGCGGCGCTGGCGGCCGAGGCCGAACAGCGCCTTCGCGACTGCGAGGCATTACTGGACGCCTACGCCCAGCGGGTGTTCGATGCGAATGACGAGAACCATTGAAGGTTCCAAGGAGGAACGACTTGGAAGTCGACATGTTGATCGTCGGAATGGTGTTGTCGGGGCTGTTTTTCGGCTGGACCATCGGTTCGCATTACACGGGGGCGACGATGGGCATGGCTTATGGCTCGGGAGTCATCAAAAGCCCCCTGACAGCGACGCTCCTGATCGCCGTGTTTGTAATCCTGGGCGCCACGTTTGAGAGCCATAACGTAGTGCAGACAGTCGGTACCGGCATCATTCGGGGAGAGGACATGACGCCGCTCGGCGCGATGGTGATGATGTTCACGGCGGCCCTCGTCACGGCAGCGAACACCTGGATGAAATTGCCGGTCTCAACTTCGCAGTTGGCTTGTTTTTCCGTTGTCGGCGCCGCTTTGGCCATGGGGGCGCCGATCTTTTGGGGAACCACCATAGTTTTTTTATGCGTGACCTGGGTGGGCACCCCCGTCTTGAGCGCGGTCCTGGGATTCACGTTCACCCGCCTGGCGGACCGGCTGACGAAGCGCCGTCGTGAGCAAGCGGACCGATTGCTTCAATCAGCGCTTGTCGTTGCGTGCTGTTACGCGGCTTACACTCTGGGGGCAAACAACACGGGAAACGCCGTGGGCGTATTTTTCGGCCTTAAACTCACAACTCCCATGAAAGCCGGATTCATGGGCGGCATTGTCATGGCGATTGGGGCGCTCACCTGGGGCCGTCCGATTCTTGAAAAGGTGGGGAAAGGAATCGTGAAGCTCGATCTGAACATGGGGGTAGGGGCCAAGGCCGCACAAAGCCTTACGGCGCATACCGCGGCGTTCCTCGGATACCCGACCTCGATGAATCAGGCTCTGATCGGTGGAGTTGCCGGAGCGGGCGGCGCGCGAGGGCTCAAGACAATCGACCTCGGCGCCATGAAGGAAATTGTGCTCTCGTGGTTTCTAACGCCGGTTGTGGCCGGCATCGTTTCTTTCGCGCTTTATAGGGTGTTCTCGCTTCTTCTGCACACACACTGAGCGGCGCGTTCCCGGCCGGTTGACTGCGGGCCGGAAGGGGCCGATAATGTGGTTGGCGTTGGAGTTCGCCTTTAATCTCTCCTGGGCGGGGAAGATGACTCCTACCTCGGAAACCTCCGGCCGGGAGCACTTCCCTGGTTTTTCTCCCCGGCAGCAGGGTTTCCCAAGCACTGGCAGCATATTCGGCAGTTGCCGGTATGCCGCCGGAGTGGAGGTACGCTCCAATGTCTCTAGTCGAAAGACCGGAAGCCCCGGTGGCTCCGGAGGAATCCGGCGCGACACGCGAAGCCACGTCGCGTGATATCCAACATCTGTTGAAACGGCTCGCCTCGGGTGAGCAGGTAGTGGAGGAACTGGCGGCCTGCGGACCGCTGGCGGCCGGTCCTCTGCGGGAGTTCCTGCTTAACGGCGAGCCGACTATTGCTTACCAGCCCCGCAAGATGGCGGTCGAAGCACTGGCCGCTTTGGGCGCGAAGCAGACATTGCTCCAATATTTGAACCGGCGACTCGAAATCGCCGACCCCGCGGCCCGCCTCGGCGAGCAAGCCGTCCAGGCCGCGGCAGCAAAGGGATTGGCCTCGGGACAGACGTCCGAAATCCGCGAAGCCATCTTAGGGTTTGCGGAACCCCAGGTTCAGCTTGGAGTACTCGAGGCGCTGCAGCGGACCGGCGGCGCGGATGCGATTCCATACTTCGTCAGGGCCTTGGAAGACGACGCTTGCCGCGCCGCTGCGGAGAACGCGCTGCGAGCGCTGGGCGAAGCCGCGCGCCCGGCCCTTTTGGGAACAGCTCTGACTCCTCTGCCGTCGGCGGCCGATGAGCGCCAGTCCAGTGTCCGGCGGCGGGCGTCCGGCCTCGGTTTATTGGCGGCGATCGGAGTGCCGGCGCCCTGGTGGCCGGTTCTGCGCTGTCTGCTCGATGAGGATCGTCCCGAGATTGTCGTTGCGGCTTCGAGGCTCGCGGCCGCCGCAGCGGGTCCGGACGACCGGAAGGCGGCTGCCCGGCGGCTGCTCGAGATTCTGCCCGGCGCCGACTGGTTCATGCAGGCCGAGGTCGAAGCTCTTCTCGTCCAGCTCGATCCTGGCGGAACGACACTGGCAAAGTACGCGGAAGAGCGCCGCCAGGCTCCGAACGCGCCGCTTCCCGAAAGGGTACAGCACACGCTTTCGCGACTGCAGCAGCGCGCCTGGACTCCAGGTGTTGCCGGTTCGCCGAATCACTCCAGCCATGCGGGTGACCATTCTGCCGGTGGACCTCGATGAGAGTGCGCGTGCCGGATGGCGCAATAATCCAGTTCCAGGATGTTTCGAAGCGCTACCCGCGTCAGGGCGGCCGTAAGTTCCTCAGGAGCTTTATCGCCGGCTGGGTACGCGATTCCAAGCGCGCGGATTTTTACGCTCTGCGGGACGTCTCTTTCCGGGTGCGGCGCGGGGAAAGCGTCGCGATTGTAGGGGCCAATGGCGCGGGCAAGAGCACGCTGTTGAGCCTCGCCGCCGGTTTATGCCCGCCCGATCGGGGGGTGGTTTCCGTGGCGGGACGTGTCGCTACCCTGCTGCAATTGGGAGCCGGATTCCACCCGGACCTCACTGGAGCGGAGAACGTGTGCCTCAACGCGGCACTGTCGGGGATGTCGCGGCGGGAAACCATGAGGCAATTCGACAGCATCGTGGAGTTTTCGGGCATCGGAGACTTCATCCGCGAGCCGCTCCGCACCTATTCCAACGGCATGGTCCTGAGATTGGCCTTTGCGGTGGCCGTGCATGTGCCCTTCGAAATTTTGTTGATCGACGAAGTGCTGGCAGTCGGGGATCCTGGGTTTCAAGCAAAGTGCGTTGAAAGAATCCTTGAGTTCAAGCGTAGCGGTAAAACCCTGCTGTGTGTCTCGCACGGGCAGGAGATCTTGAAACAGATATGCGATCACGCCCTGTACCTTAGCGGCGGCCGCTTAGTACACAAAGGTTCGGTTGAAGAGACTCTTCAGGCATATGAACAGGCCTACGCGGCTCCGGTATCGCGCCTGGCGGGTCAGACAACATCGTGAAAGGCATAACATGTCATTTGAGAACCCTGCCGCCTCTCCTTATTCTTTTTCTTACGGCGTGATCCTGGCCAATGCACCACGAACGTCCGGCGTGTACGGACTTTTCAATGGCGCCGAATGCATCTACATCGGAGAAACGGAGAACGTTTTCCGCGCGCTGATGGGACATTTGCTGGAGACCGAAACGGCCGTGAGCAAAAAAGGACCGACAGGCTTTGTCTTCGAGGTCTGCCGGGCCGAGAATCGCAAGGCGCTGCAAGCGCTGTTTACATCGCGATTCCGGCCGGCATGCACCGATCGTCCCGAGTTACTGATCCGTGAGAGATGACCGGCGACAGCACTCGAATGGAGCACCGCATGAACGCATCCCGGTCCCGATTCCCGGCAATCCAGGAAGACCATCTGTGACAAACCTGCGCGAACCGGGCAATCTCCCGGCCCAATTGGCGAGGCGCGATCTTGGACAGCGCTTCGGGGACTCGACCGCGGGCTGCGCGCGGCTGCTCTTAATCGCGATTTTCCTGTCCGATCTGCTATCGCGCGGCCGGTATCCCCGGGGTTTCCGCTTCCTTGTGTCACCGAATCCGCCGGCCCAAGCGGCCGGCGCGTACCGGTATCGGCTGTTCTCGCCGCAGCCGGTAAATCGGCGTGAAATAGCTCCGATGGCCCGCCTGCGGGGTGATCACGTTCATCGTGGGCGGCCTGTTCTTTCGGGTTCTGAAGCAGGGCTTTGTAGATGTGCTGTGAGAAAAGACTCATCCAAAGGAGAAACAATTGAATGTCTGCGGCTAACTGGCAGGGATTGATGCGGGCGGAAATGCTCGATGGCGCCGCGCGCGCCGCGGAAATGGTGACGGACGGACACCCGGACAAGTTTTGCGACCAGGTTGCCGATGCCATTCTGGACGAAGCGCTTCGGCAGGATCCGTTCAGCAGGGTGGCCATCGAATGTCTCGCGAAAGACAACCTGTTGATTATTGCCGGCGAAGTGAGCACTCGCGGGTCGATCGACTATCAGGCGATCGGCCGCCATGTGTGGCAGGACGCGGTCGGCTACGGACCCGGCGATGAATTGGCCGTTCTGGTCCACGTCACTCCGCAATCGGAAGACATCGCACAAGGCGGCAGAACAGATGCCGATGGAGGCGTCGATTTCGGCGGCGCCGGCGATCAGGGCGTGATGGTTGGCTACGCCACGTCAGAGACCCCCGAAATGCTTCCGGAAGAGTATGTCCTGGCGCGTGCCCTTTGCCAAAAGCTGAAGCAACTCCGGCAGGGCGGGGGAATTCCCTGGCTGCGGCCGGACGGGAAGAGCCAGATCACGATGACGGGCGGACAGGTGACCAGCGTTGTGCTCGCGGCGCACCATTCGTCCGTGATCTCTACTGCGGAGGTCAGGGAGACGCTGCGGGCGCACGTGGTCGATCCCGTGGTCGCGCATCGGCTGGCTCCCGGCGCCCGCGTCGTCATCAACGGCACCGGCGCCTTCAGGATTGGGGGTCCCCGGGGCGATGCAGGCGTAGTGGGCCGGAAAATCGTCGTGGACGCGTACGGCCCGCGCGTGCCGGTCGGCGGAGGCGCTTACTCGGGCAAGGACCCTTCGAAGGTGGACCGCAGCGCGGCATACATGGCACGGCATATCGCCAAATCGGTCGTCGCAAACGGCATGGCGGAGGAGTGCCTGGTGACAATGGCTTTCGGAATCGGCCAAAAGCAACCCGAGATGCTGAACGTGCTCACGCCGGATGGGAACACCGGAGAAGCAGCCCGCTGGGTTCGCGAACAATTCCGCGACCTGCGTCCGGAGGCTATCATCGAGTATCTCGGATTGCGCCAGCCCCGGGGATGGAGCTATTCGAGCGCCGCGGCATTCGGCCATTACGGCCGCAATGAATTTCCGTGGGAGCGGGTGGCGAGGGCGCAGATGGAAAAGCCGGCGTGCGGCCTCTGACGGAACCGGCGGCCTCGCGCCATCCCCTGCGGTTCCCGGCGCGTGGTTTGCTAATCTCTGTCCAGGGGGTGGCGCTTGAATATCAGGAGGCTTGTTCTCGATGTTGACAAAGCCATCGTTCGGCCCAGCTTGATCGATCTCGCTGCCGCAATAGAGCGGGTCGAGGGAGTCCAGGGCGTGAATGTCACCGTCACCGAGATCGATATCGAGACGGTTGGCTCAGAGGTGACGGTGGAAGGCGAAAACATCAACTATCCGGCGCTGGTCAAGGCGATCGAATCGACCGGCGCCGTGGTCCACAGCATCGATCAGCTCGCCTGCGGCAGCAGGGTCGTTGAACGTATCAAGAGGGAGCGATGAGCGGGGCGGCGTGGCTGTTCCAGCGCGAGCACGCGTTTGCGCTGGTCATGGGCATGTCCGACGGCATTCTCACCGCGCTTACTCTGGCGGCAGGCAGCGTTCTCGGCTCCGGGAAGCCGCTGGAAACCGGGTTGGCGCTGCGTATCGCCGCCGCCTCGGCTGTATCCGGAACGTTCGTCTTCTTCGCGGCGGAATACTCCAAGCTCCGCGGAGAACTGGCGCACGCGGAGCGTCAACTGAATCTCACATCGCGTGGCCGGCTGGCGGCCACGAGACTGGGCCGCGCCGTGCTGGTGGAGACGGCGGTGAAGGCCGGCCTGGCAAGCCTGTGCAATTTTCTTGGAGCGCTCTTCCCCCTGGCCCTGGGCGCGTTCCTGCCCCGTCCGGCATGGCTCCCCGTGGCAGCGGCGATTGTCGCCTTGGGCTTGCTTGGGGGCGCTGTCGCCCGCTCGGTTCGCGGGAACTCCTTCCGTTGGGCCGCCGGATTGATGATGGCCGGGTTATTGCTCACGCTCGTCGGATATCGCCTGCACGTGGCCTGAACTCAGGACGCCCTGCGGCGAATCCGGGCCTCCGCCGGCGCGTAATAGGCCTCGTGAAGATCGGGACGGCGGATGAGCCAATCCGTGAGATCCACCAGGTGACTGCGCTCGAGGGCGCGACGCAGCCTGGGGTTTTTCAATCCGCGCCGCAGTATCGTGCGGATCACCTCCTCGGCGTCCTCCATTTCGAAACAGTTTCTGAACGCGCCCTCGTTCACGACCCGATCGCGGAGAATCGTCGCGATCGCATATCGCACGCGGTAAGCTGTCGCGCCGGGTTCGTAGACTTTTGGCAGAGGCATGGCGCAGGTCACCGAGGGCCGGAGGCTCAACTCCGGAAGATATAATCGCGAGTCAAACGCCGAACGGGACTCCGGCGCCTGGCCATGAGCACCTGGTAGACGTCCGTCTTGCCCTGTTCAAAGCTGAACGCGGAGGCGGCCAGGTAAAGGACCCAGATCCGGTAAGCCTGTCTTCCCGCCGCTTGAACGCACGTATCTTCCTGTTCGATCAGGCGCTGTACCCAGCGCCTGCAAGTGAGCGCATAATGCGGCCGCAGGCTTTCGACGTCCAGCACTTCGAAGCCGCTCGCACCGGCCGTTTTAACGACATCCGACAGGTGCACCAACTCGCCGCCGGGAAATACGTATTCCTTCAGGAAGCGGGTCTCCGGGCCGTTGCGAACTCCCTCGGGCCGCACGATCCCGTGATTCAGGAAGAGCCCATCGGGCGCCAGCAGCGCGTGAATCTTCGAGAAGTATGCGCGAAGCCTCCTTCGCCCCACGTGCTCGAACATCCCCACCGACGCGATCTTGTCATACTGCCCGCTTAAATCGCGGAAATCGCAGTTCTTCACGGATATGTTTCGCTCGATCCCATGCGAGCGACTCAGAGCGGCTGCATAGCGAGCCTGCGGCAGGCTGAGAGTACATCCGGTGGAAACCGCGCCGAAGCGCTCCGCAGCGTGCACCAGCAGACCGCCCCAGCCGCAGCCGACATCGAGAAAACGCTCGCCGTGATGGAGGTCCAGTTTGCGGCAGATCAGATCGAGTTTCGATTCCTGTGCGTCGTCGAGCCCCATGGCGGCGTTTCGGAAATAAGCGCACGAGTACACCATGCGGGAGTCGAGAAAGGCTGCGTAAAACTTCTGCGCGCGATCGTAGTGGAATTCGATGTTCCGCCGCGCCCGGACTCTGCTCTGGAACCACCTCTCGGGAGTCAGGCTCAGCAGCCAGGCGGCGGCGTTGCCGCTATAGCGCTGCAGCCGGTTTCCGGGGTGCGCCAACTTGAACGCCACCGCCCGAACCGGATCGCCGCGAATATCGAACCGGCCATCCACGAACGCCTTAGCGCAGGAATACAGGTCCGCTTCAAGAAACGCGCGGTGGTCCGCCGGCGTGCGGCAGACCAATTCAAAAGCCGGATCGCCTGTTCCGTAATGAAGTCTTGTGCCGTCCGGAAACGCCACGCCATAGGCGTACTGAGCCGTTCCGGAAAAGTCAGCATGCCAACGATCGTCAAAGGCTGGTTCCATCCCGACCTCCCCAACGGGCGGCCGTGCATCCGGCGCGCCCCAAGCGTCAGGTTCGCTTACTGGGAACATCGGGGATCGGAGACAACTGCGCGACTCCGCGAGGTTCCCATCGCAGGAGTCATTGGCCGAGGCTTTGAGCGGACTCCACCGCTTCGTTCACAATTATAGCCGCCGGCGGCCTTGAAGGTCATCCTTGCCCCGCCCTATAATTGAATTGACGCGGTGGAGTTCGCAGAACGCCGTCCGATCGGCCAATAACTCCTGCGGAGATTTTCTGCGGGAGAGAGGCTGATCCTCCCTCAGACAATCCTCGCGAAAACTCGTTTGAGCAGCCCGGCGCGGCAAGGTTGTCGCGATGGGATTGCCGTGCGCTAAACCACATGAACGGGACGAACAGCCCGCTGCGGTCATTGGGAGATTCCGGAGCCTCTTTGAGTATTCTGTATCCTGCGTCCGCCCGCGGCATGGAGCTCGCAGAGGACGCGCCCGAGTTTTTCACGGACCTGAACCTCCACCAGATTGTCGATTCCATCACGGCCGGGCGCGAGGAGTATAATCTCAAGCCATTCTTCTACACTCCCGTGCACGACCTTGATACGGTCAATTACCGTTACGAGGTCCTGCGAGACCTCGATAACCAGGACCTGCTGGCGAACATCCGGTCGTTCGCGCGGGAAATGCAGGTTATGCGCGCCTTACTGGCCCAGGCGGATAAGGCATATTACAAGCCCAGTAAGCGGAGCTGGTTTCTGGACGCGGCACAGGTGTATTGCACCGCGGTTATGCGTCTGCGAGACGATCTCGTGACCGCGGAGCTTGACTCCAGCGGCTTTCTCGCGTTTCGCGAGTATCTGCTGAGCTACACCGCTTCAGCGGCTTTCGCATCGCTTGTCGCGGAAACGGAGAAACTGAAAGCCGACCTGTCCTCGATTACCTACAGCCTCTATATTGAGGGAAAGCGGATCACGGTCAGCCGGTACGATTCGGCGCCCGACTATAGCGCCGACGTGATCGAGACGTTTGAGAAATTCAAACAGGACGCGCCGAGGGAATACCGCTTCGACTTTCCAGACGGACCGGACATGGACCACGTTGAAGCGGCCATACTGGACCGGGTAGCTTTACTGTATCCCGATATTTTCACTTCTCTGGACGAGTACTACGCTCGCCATCGAGCCTACGTCGATTCGACGCTTGCCGCCTTCGATCGCGAAGTGCAGTTTTACGTCGCATGCATCGAGCACGTTGACCGGTTCAAGACGGCCGGACTGCCTTTTTGCCGGCCTGCCGTCACCAGTGAGTCCAAGGAAGTGTATGGGCGTGACGTGTTCGACCTGGCCCTGGCGGGCAGGCTTGTAAGTGAAAGAGCGGCCGTAGTTACAAATGATTTCCATCTCCGGGATCCGGAGCGGATCATTGTGGTATCCGGTCCGAACCAGGGCGGAAAGACGACTTTCGCCCGTACTTTCGGGCAGCTCCATTACCTGGCCAGCCTCGGCTGCCCCGTGCCCGGCAGCGAAGCCCGGCTGTTCCTCTGTGATAAGCTATTCACCCATTTTGAGAGAGAGGAAGACATCCGGAACCTGAGCGGGAAGCTCGAGGATGATCTGCTCCGGATTCACAGAATCCTCGAACAGGCCACGCCCGACAGCATTCTCATCATGAACGAGAGCTTTCTCTCGACCACGTTGAGCGATGCGTTGTTTCTCAGCAAAGAGGTGCTGGAGCGAGTCATCGAGCGCGATATGCTTTGCGTTTCCGTGACCTTCCTCGACGAGCTTGCCTCGCTGGCGGAAACGACGGTGAGCATGGTAAGCACTGTCGACCCCCGCGACCCCGCCCTACGGACGTTCAAGATTGTGCGCAGGCCCGCGGACGGCCTTGCCTACGCGGCGGCGATCGCGGAGAAGTACGGCCTCACCTACGGCCGCGTAAAGACGCGGATCGGCGCCAAAACAAGAAGGGACGGCGCCTCATGAAGACGTACCTGATGTACCGGGACCGTGACTTCGTCCTGCGCCAGTCGCGGCCCGACGCCAGAGCCCAGTTGCGGGAAGTGAGCACATGGCGCGCTCTTCGCACTCCGGCGCCGCCGCCTGCCGCGCAAGTTTCGCCCACCACGGAGGCGCTGATACAGGATCTCGAACTCGGTGTCCTGTTCGACGCCATGGCTGCGGGAGACGACTTCCTGCTCGAAGTTGCCAGGCAGGCGGTTCTCACCAGCTTGGAGAAACCCGAGGATATCCTCTATCGCCAGGAGATCCTGGCCGATTGCATCGAGCGGCGCGAGATTGTCAAGCTGCTTTACGCCACGGCCGTCGAGGCGATCGAACGCGAGCGGAGCGTCTGGGGCTGGTTGATGTCGAGATCGCCGGACGGATTGCTGCACCGGTCGGTCGAGGTGCTTCAGATCTTTCTGGAGCTGCTGAAGAGGCTGAGGCAAATCGCCGATGAGCACGGCGCGGAATTCCGCTCCGAAGGCTTCAGGAGGCTTTTCGAGATGCTTTCCCGGGAGCTCGGCGATGAATATCTGGATACTGTCGAAGAGCATCTCAAGAGGCTGCGATCGCGAAACGGCATCCTGATCAGCGCGCAGTTAGGCAAAGGCAACAGAGGCACGAATTACATACTTCGGAAGCCGGAGGACCGAAAACAAAGCTGGATCGAGCGGCTTCACAATTGGGTCGAGCAGCTACCGCGTCACGAGCGATCCCGCTACGTGTACGAGATCGCGGATCGGGACGAGAGCGGCTTCCGCACATTGTCGGATCTGGTTGGGCGGGGGATCAGCCATGTCGCGGCCGCGCTCGGCCAGTCGATGGACCATATTCTTAGCTTCTTCACCGTGTTGCGATCGGAGCTGGGCTTCTACGTCGGCTGCCTGAACCTTCGCGACCGGCTCTACGGCAAGGGTGAGCCCCTTTGTTTTCCGGAACCCTGCGCCCCCGGCGGCGCGGCGCTTTCCGCCCGTGGGCTCTACGATCTCTGTCTGAGTCTCAATATTGACGAGAAGGTTGTGGGCAACCAGGTGAATGCCGATGGGAAGCTGCTTGTAATGATCACCGGCGCTAACCGGGGCGGCAAGTCTACTTTTCTGCGCAGCGTTGGGCTGGCCCAGCTCATGATGCAATGTGGAATGTTCGTTCCCGCCGAGTTCTTTCGGGCGAACATCTGCTCGGGCGTCCTTACCCACTTCAAGCGCGAAGAGGACACCGGCATGAGAAGCGGAAAGCTGGACGAAGAACTCGCCAGAATGAGCTCGGTTGTGGACAAGATCACGCCGGGCAGCATCGTCCTGCTCAACGAATCCTTCGCCTCGACGAACGAACGGGAAGGTTCGGAGATCGCAAGGCAGATCGTCCGCGCTCTGCTTGAAGCGCGCGTCAAGGTAATCTACGTGACGCACATGTTCGATCTGGCGCAAGGGTTCTATCGAGACCGCATGGATGCCGCCCTATTTCTTCGGGCGGAAAGGCTCGCCGGCGGCCGGCGGACATTTCGGATCGTCGAGGGCGAGCCCTTGCCTACCAGCTATGGTCAGGACCTGTATCGCCGCATCTTCGGCTCGGTTGCCGCCTGCGAAACCGAGCCGCCTGCCGCGCCTCAGGTGAGGCGATAGAGAAGAAGGATAAGAATCAGGAAGCTCACGACGTAGCCGACGTATGCGTTGAGGCGGCCGTGATGCATTGTCGCGAGCAGCGCTGCCAGGGAGTTCGCCGCGCCTCCCACAGGCCGGAAGAACAGGCGGTCCACCAGGTGAACCTCTTCGCGGCGGCGGAGAATCGCGGTCCGAAAGTGGACTGCAACCGTCTCGCGGGTGTCTTCAATGATGTTGGGCCGGAACACAGCCTGAAAAACGACTCGCACCGGGTTTGAGAAGCCGGTGGCCGTGTACGTCATTTCCGGCAGCAGCCGTGGAATGCCGCCCGCCCAGACCTCGCTTCTGGCCACCGAGCGCCGCCGGGTCAGCTGCTTTACGACAAGCCACAGCACCAGAAGAAGAACGATCAGGGCCACGGCGGAATAGAACGGAGACATCGCAAAGACCACCGGATTCTGTTCCGAGCCGCGCAGCAAAATCACCATGCCGCGGCCCGGGATGACGCCCGCTCCGGTTTGCGCGCCCAGGTTGTGAAAATCCTGGAGGAAGGGCGCCGGAAGCTGCTGGTTCGATTTCGTCGCCGTGAAGAATGGCGGCACAAGCACGGCCGTTGCGCTTGCTCCGGCGAGCGGCTCGGCCGCCTGGTTCAACGCAGGGATCACATACGTCGGCAGAACGCCCAACAGGAAACACGCCGCCGCAAGCAGCGCGAGGGAGGCCCTCGACTTCGGCGCCAGTCCCGCGTACTTCGGCTTCCAATCACCGCGGCGGATGCCGAGGAAGCTCATCGCGTAGGTTTTCAGGAAACAGGTGACGGCCAGGGCGGCGGTCAGCGCGAGGATGGCTCCGCAAAGCGCAAACACGATCTTGACCAGAGCCGATGGCAGCACGGCGCTGCGCAGAAACGTCTGCAGCGTCAGCCATTCACTGACGAAGCCATTGAAGGGCGGAACGGCGGCGATCGCAAGACAGCCCACCAGAAAGAGCACCGACAAAGCCGGGAAAAGGCGGATCAGGCCTCCCAACCGGTCCATATCGCGCACGCCTGTGGCGCCTTCGATGTGGCCGGCGCCCTGGTAAAGCAGGGCCTTATAAACGGAATGGTTGACCATGTGATACAGCGCCGCCGTCAGCGCAATGGCGGCCGGCGCCGGGTTGCCCGAACTCCGGAACACCAGGAACGCCCCCACCGCCGCAATGATGATGCCGGCGTTTTCGATCGAGCTATGCGCCAGCATCGTTTTCATGTCGTTTTCGGTGGTCGCGTACAAAATGCCCACCAGAGCCGTGATGCTTCCCAGAGCGAGCGCCAGCAAGCCGGGCCCAATGCCCGGGCTGGGAATCAGGTCGCCGTTCAATCGCAGGATGCCGTAAATGCCGAGATTCAAAGTCACGCCCGCCAGGACGGGAATAAACGCGGGAGGCGCCGCCGTATAGGTTCGCGGCAGCCAGAAATTCACCGGCACGAGTCCGGCCTTGACTCCGAAGCCGAGTAAGCCGAGAAGGAATATGCCCCAGGCGGCTGCCGGGGACAGATGGCCGGCAGCCATACGAATAGCCGCAAAGGAAAATCCCGATGCCGCGGTTCCCGCAATAAGAAACGCAAGCACGACGGCAAGGAAACCGGCCTCGCTCATCGCGAGCATGATATACGCCGCGCGGGGATCCTTCTGCTGCTGATTTTCGTAGTTCACCAGCAGGAACGAGAGAATCGACATGCACTCCCAACTCAGCAGAAACATCAGAGCATCGCCGGAAGCGAGGATGATTACGACGGACGCCATCAACGCAAAGTAGAGGACCGCGTAGCGTTTCACGGGATAGTGGCCGCCGAAACGGCGAAGCAGGTAGTCCGCGCCGAAGATACAACAGGACAGATAAACCAGGCCGGCCACAAACAAGAAGACTGCCGAGAGCGCGTCCACGCGCAGGGACAACGGGCCGAAGCTGCTCAGGTTCCAGAGATCGATACTAAAATCCTGCCCGCCGGCGAGCCTCAGGGCTCCGGCCGCCATCATAAACACCGAGCACACCGACCCGAACCAGGCAACGACCGCGGCGCCGCGGGTCTTGCGCAGAAGCGAAGATAAGATCAGGCCCGCGGCACAGAAGACGAAGAACAGCAGCAGCGCAGTTCCAGTCCAGGACGCCATATCAGACCCCCTCCCCCACAAGTTCCTGCGCCGGCGACGGGCTCCGCCGCCCCGCCGCGACCAGCAGGCCGTGCAGGATCGCGAGCGGCGGCGGAGGATCGCCCGGAATCTCAAGATCAACCGGAAGCACCGCGCCGACCCCGCCGGCGGACATGAAACTGCGCCCGAACACGCCGCCGGTTATGGCGCACGTTCCCGCGGCGATCACTCTCTTCGGATCGGGCATGGCTTCATAGGTCTTCAACAATGGTCCGCGCATGTTCTCGGCAACGGGCCCGACAACGAGCAGGATGTCGGCGGCCCGAGGCGTCGCCGTGAGGAAGATTCCCAGCCGGTGCATGTTGTACAGCGGATTGTTGAGTTGCTTCACTTCGTGCAGGCACGCTCCGCAGTCTCCCGCATCGACTACCATGACGTGAAGCGACCTGCCGAAGGCGGCCGGCATCCGTGGATTCGCGCTCCTGCCGGCGGGCGTCCCGGCCCACTCATAACTGGTATCCCATGACAGCGGGTTCGGAGCGCCGAAGTGGCAGCGCTCGCACCAGACGCAGGTCCGGAGGTCCACAATTGCCCTTCGTCCGTTCGCGTGAATTGCGCCGACCGGGCAGTTGGCCGCAGCCCACGACGCTTCCTCCGCCGAAGCGAATTCGGTCGCCAGGGGCCGCCCCGGAGTGATGCCTGGGGCGCTTTCCATCACCCGCGGGTATCGCGTCGATTGAATTCCCTTTCGTAAGCCGTGCCAAAACCAGAGGCCCATTGATCACACTCCTAGCGGTCGCACTCCGTGGCCGACAGCCCGAAGGTCGCCAAAATGATCGGAAAATCCTGGAAGGCGAATTCCTCCACCGCCACGTGAAGTCCAAGCCAGTTCCGGAACGATGGAGACAGGATTCGATACCGTTCCACCCGGCCTTCGCGATCCAGTCTCACCCAGTGAAGCGCCGCGCCGATCGGAGCCTCGACCCAGCCCGATGCCGCCGCGGCCCGAGTCGGTTTGAACTCCGCGCCGACCTCGCCCGGGTCCAACGACTCTATCGCCTGATGAATCAGCCGGGCGGATTCCTGAGCTTCCGCGAACAGGACTCGCAGCCGGGCGTACCCGTCGCCTTCCTGCTCACGCGGCACTTCGAACCGGTAGGCCTCGTACCCGGAATAGGGGCACGTCTGGCGCAGGTCGTTACGAAGGCCGGACGCGCGGCCTACCGGGCCGGCCAGGTCGAGATCGCGCGCGCTCTCGCGGCTGACCACGCCGACGTCTTCGAGCCGGTCCAGAAAACTGCTGCTGTACCGCAGCCGCTCTTCCAGTTCCCGCAGTTCCGCCGATGCTCTATCCACCGCGCCCAGCAATTCGGCGCATGCCGCCGCGTCGAAGTCGCGCCGCAGGCCGCCGGGCCGGTTCAGCCCGAACAGATAGCGATGGCCGGCGAACTGGCACGATGCCCGCAGAAGTTTCTCCTCGATGATCGATGCGTGAGCCTCTGAAACGCTCAGAGCAGTCGATTTGCAGATCCCGGCCACCGTTCCCGCATGACGCCGCAGCCGCTCGAGTTCGGCGAGCGCTACCCGAAGACGGAGAGCCCGCGGAGGAACCTCCACATGCAGAGCTCTCTCCACCGCCTGGCAGAAGGCCAGCGAATGGGCGAAAGCGGAGGTGGCGGAAAAGCGTTCGGCCAGCAGCAACGCATCGCACACCGGCATTCCCTCGGCGATCTTCTCCACGGCGCGGTAGTTGTAGAACAGCCGCGGCAGGGCGCGAATGACGTCCTCGCCGACCGTCTCGAGCAGGAAATGAACCGATTCTCCGACACCGCCCTCGTACACCGGCCCCACAGGCATCGCGAACGATCCCGGATCCTGCACCACCAGCGTCGGGCGCCAATCCTTCCGGGGCCGCTTCTTGAAATTCGCCCGGGGGTCGAATTCCTTCCGCATGGGAGCGAGGGTTTCCTGCCAGACCTGGTCGTGAAGCACGAAATCGCCGAGCCGCGGGTGTCCCTCGAAATCGAGGCCGAACAGATCCTCTGCTTCACGCTCATACCAGTCGGCGGCATGCACCTGCGCGCTGATGCTCGGCACAGACCGCATTTCCAGCGGCACGCGCAAAATGAAATGCGCCCAGCCGGAGCGCGGGATCCGAAAAACGTAGCGCAGATTCCACTGATCGCGCTCCTCGACAATCAGCCCTCCGAAGGCGCAGCGCGCTTCCCAAAACAGGAAGTGGCTCAGTGCGGACAACACGTCGGGCTGGCGCACGGCAAAGCAGATATCCCCGTTGCTGTCCTCGAGCGAGGGCGCCACGGCCGGGCCAAACCGCCGCTCGATAGCGGCGGTCAGGCTTCCAATGTCGTAGCGCTGCGGATTTACAGCGGGCGAAGGAGTTACCGTCATCTTAGTGCCCCCCCAACTGCCTTGCCGCAAGCTGCAGCAGTTCCTGCACCGGCGGCGGCATATAGATTCCCAGGAGCACCACGGGCGCAGCCGCCGCCAGCACCGTAAACCGGCAACTCAGCGGCAGCCCTTCAGCCGGGCGCGGCGCGGGCGGCCTGCCGAACGCCATGCGGTTCACATGAAACATAATCCCGATGAATGCAATCACGATCAGTGTCGCCAGGACCGCGACCACCGTGGGCTGTCCGGCTCGCACCCCCGCCGACAGTATCGAGAATTCGCTCAGAAAGATCGGGAACGGCGGAGCGCCGGCGATGGCCAGCGAGCAGAGCAATAACGCCGAGGCCGCGAATGGCGAGGTTCGAAACAGCCCGCGAACGGACCGGATCTCGCGCGTGCTCAGGATGAGCAGAATGATGCCGGCCACATAGAAACACAGCGACTTCGTAATCGTGTGGTTCAGCATTTGCGAAACGGCGCCGAAATCCGACGCCTGAGTGGCCAGTCCCGCCGCGGTCAGGATGATCCCCATATGCTCGACCGTCGAGTAGGCGAACATGCGTTTGTAATCCCGGACCTGGATCAACAGAAACGCGGCGATTCCCACGGAGATCAGGCCGAGGACGACCATCCAGTTACCCAGGCGCGCGGCGGGCGATGCCAGGATGACGGAAAGAAACCGGAGAATCACATAGAGCGGCACCGTTGTCTTCACGCCGGAAAGGACGGCGCATACCGGAGTCGGGGCCTGGCTGTGCGCGTCCGGCAGCCATGTGTGCATCGGAGCAAGGCCGGATTTTGCGCCGAATCCGACGAACACCAGGAGAAAGGAAAGCTTTAACAAATTCGGGTCCATCGAAGATGCGGCCCCACGAAGACCCTCCCACGTCTCCCAGGAACTTCCGGTCGCGGAATGGTACGCCCAAAACAGCGTGAAGAACCCGAACAGCGAGATCGGCGACCCCATGATCGTGAGGACGGCATACTTCCACGCAGCCTCCAGTGCATTGGTGGTCTGTTCGAAACCCACCAGCAGGACGGCAAATAAGGTAACCATCGATACGCCGACCCAGACCAGGTTGGTTTCCGCCAGCGCCGGGACGAAAATCAGAGCAAACAGGAACAGATTGTAATTGCAATAGAACCACCAGAGCCGGTTCCGGCCGGTTTCGCTATGGCGCATATAGCCCCCAGCGAAGACGCACGCCAGCGCGCAGACAAAACCGACCAGCACAAGCACGAGCGCGCTCAGGCCGTCGGCCTCGAACCAGCCGGGGATCCCGACGACCCTCTTGCTGGCGATCACTTCGGCGGAGACGTACACGGCGAGCGCGAACACCGTCCAGGTGGAAGCTACGGTTATGCCCCACGCGAAGCGTCTCAGCGGCGCGAGCCAACACAGCAGCGCCGCCGCCAAAGGAACGGCAAGAATTGCAATCAGAGCCATGCGACGGGATCCTCCTTTAGCTCGCTCAGCGCACCGGCCTCGGTAGTACCGTGGGTTTGTTGAATGTTCCGCGTAAGCAATCCAACCACGACCGCAATCAGAATGACGTCCATCGCGACCGCCAGTTCGGCGATGATGGGCAGTTCAGGCGCAATCGCGACGCCGGCAAAGAACGCGCCGTTCTCCATCGCCAGAATTCCGATGAGCTGCGGGATCGCTTCGCGGCGCGCGATCAGCGAATATGCGCCAATCAGGATTCCGGCGAGTCCAATGGGCAGATTCACCCGGACCACGGGATCCCGAGCGGCCATCACCAGAGGACCGGTCAGAAATTCGGAGGCAACCGTCAGCAGGAGCGCCAGCAGCAGCGACGAAGGGATATTGACCGCCTGGGAGATCTCTCGCCGTTCGTAGAAGTCGCCGGGGAGAAGACGCCGCAAGACCCAGGGGATCGTCACGACCTTAGCCGCGATCGTGATGGCGCCGAGCGACCACAGGTGAACCGAATTGCGGCTGTATCCGAGAAGGAAGCACGAGGCCGCCAGCAGCACAGACTGGATGACGAAGAAACGTACAACGCCCTGCACTTGCCTGGTGGCCACCATCGCGAACGCCGAAAGGAGAATCAGCCCCGCGCTGAGAGTGTTCAGAGCTTCCGGTATGGGAGTAGGCATGTTTTAGGCTCCCGGAAAAATACTTGTGACCATCGCTACCACCGACGTAATGAAGGCGGCGCCCAGAAATTCGCTGATCCGGAACAGACGCAGCTTCGCGAGAGACGTTTCAATCGCCACCAGCACGAGGGCAAAAAGAAACACCTTGAAGAGAATCAGCGGGACCGCCGCAAGCACATCCCCGACAAGCTGCCCCTGGGCCAGGCCCCACGGCGCAACCAGCACATTCAGGAAAATGCACGTCAGCACCAGAAACTTCATCTCGCCGCCCCACTTCATCAGAGCAGCGCCGCGCCCGGAATACTCCAGACCCTTCGATTCGTCGATCATCGCGAGCTCGAAGTGACCGGTGGGGTTGTCCACCGGAATCTTTCCACCCTCCGCCAGGATCAGCATGAGAAACGCAATCAGCAGCAGCATGTGAGCCGGAGAGAAGAACGCGCCGGCATTGGCGACCCACCGCTGCTGTACGATGTACGGGATTGTCGATTGGGCGACGAAGGAGACCGTGAAGAACACGATCATGAAAACGGGCTCGGCAAGGAAGCCGACCATGCGCGTCCGGCTGGCGCCCATCGGCCCGTAAGGATTCGCCGTATCGACCGCCGCCAGCCCCGCGAAAAATCCGCCGAGGCCTAAGAAGAATCCTCCCGCCAGCATGTCGCCCATAAAGGCGAATACCAGGGGGTAAGCTGTCAGGACCGGAATCAGGACCGTCACGAAGATCGGCGTCACGAACACGATGTACGGAGCCACACGGAAGATCCAGGTGGTTTGATCGGAAACAACTTCGTCCTTGTGAAAAAGCTTGAATATATCGAAATACGGTTGAAAAACGCTCGGCCCCCGTCTGCTCTGGACCATCTCCTTCAACCGCGAGAGGACGCCGGCATACAAGGGCGCGAATGCCATTACAAACAGCACCTGCGCGATGTTATACGCAATCGTCTGGATCATGTTTGTAGCTCCCGGAACACTCTGATATTCGCGGGCGTTAGGGGAATCGCGCCGATGGAATCGGCACGCCTTACAGGGCAGAAATGGAACGGTGTACGGAATGAACCGCCGTTTCGACAGAACTGATGTGCTGCTTCCACAGGCCGACACCCCAACTTTCGTTTGGAGGAGTTATCGGCCGTCATTCAACGGCAGTTTTCCCCGGCGAGGCCAGGGTGGTAAACTCCATTACCATCATCATTGAAGCACAAATACGATCGTTCGGGCAAGCGTGCGACGCCGGCTTTCGCCGGCTTTGAAGGTGCTCCAAAATCGCGTCACGCGCGGGGGGATTTCCGGACGCGCACGACCTCGACGTCGGAGATCGCGATCATCCCCTTATCGACCATCTGCTCGACGGCCGGCAGCAGCCGCGCGATGTTCTCGGCCGAGTCGATCACGGTGACCACGATCGGCTGGTCGTGCAAGAGCATATGGTGCCGGTGAATTTCCGAGGTCTCGCCGTATCCCTCCAGGCCGCGGTAGACCGTGGCGCCGGCGATTCCCATCTCGCGGCACTTCTTCACGATCGCCTCGTACAGCGGCTGCCCCTGGAACTTATCGTGTTCCTGGATGTGCACACGAAGAAGCTTACCGGGACTCGGAGCGGGCATCGGAAACCTCCTCCAGGGTATGCTTGTGCACCAGGCGAATCAGCTCCACATCGGATGTCACAATCAGGCCATCCTCGATCATTTCCTCGATCTGGGCGGCAGCCGCGGCCAGTTTCTCGGCCGAATCGACAACCGCGATCATGATCGGCAGGTCCTTGGAGAGGTGAAGAAAATGCTGCTTATGTGTGTGGCCCTTGGCGCCGTATCCCAGAATGCCCTGATATACGGTCGCGCCGGAAATGTTCATCATCCGGAGTTTCTTCACGATGGCATCGTAGAGCGGTTCGCCCCTCCAGCGGTCGGCCTCGCCCACGAAAATCCGCATCAATTTGGCCGGACCCTGCCTGCGCTCGTGCGCGTGTCCCGGTTCGGGACGCTTCTCTTTCGCGGCAACCTTGACGACCGTCGTGTCGTGCACCTCGATCAGGCCGTCCGTGACCATGTCGTACAACGTGGGCAATACTTCGGCGACTTTGTCCGCCGTCTCGATAAATTCGATACGGATCGGGAGGCTGTAGGAAAGGACTTCGATTTTTGTCGTGTGCACGACGTGGTGCGCCCCGAAACCTGCCATGGCGCGCGTGGCGGTGGCGCCCGACACGCCGTGGTGCATGAGGAATGCCAGAATCGATTCGTAAAGAGGAACGTGGTGGTGCTTTGTATCCTCATTCACATAAATCGTCACTTTTTTTGCAGGCCCTTTTATCAACATAGGTATCTTCCTTCGAGGTCCTTCTCTATTTGCCTGCCAGGGCCGAACCCAACCAGACGGCAACAAAGCCAAAAATAACACTGCCCCCCAGATTCAGCACACCCAACAGCAATCCGCCATCGCGAACCAGGCCGAAACTCTCGTACTCCAGGCTCGAGAAAGTCGTGTATCCGCCGAGAAACCCGACCACGAGCAGAAGCCGCCAGTTCGGGTGAGGCAGCAACCGTTCCGTGAACAGCGTCATCAGGAACCCGATAAGGAACGAGCCGGCAAGATTTACAGCAAGAGTCCCGAACGGGAATCGGCTGCCGAAGCGACTCATGATCGCTGTCCCCGTGAGAAACCGGGCCAGGGATCCGCAGCCGCCTCCGAGTACGACCAACAGGTACTTCAACAACAAGATCCTCCATGAATATTGGAATAAAGCGTGGCCTGCGCGTATTCATGTTCTCTCCTCTGCGCAGATGCCTGCCGCTGCCCTGCTGCGCTTAGGGAGTGCTGTCGGGATCCAGAGACGAACCGGGAGGGAAGTGGCGACCAACGCCGGGACGAGCCACAACGCTCCCGTGAACCATACGTGCTCCATCCGTCCATTCTCCAAAGCGCATGTCGGGAGTCACGGCGAGGGCTTTCCGGACGGAGCGCGCTCCTGCAGTGATCCCGCTGCAGGAGTCATTGGTCGGCTGAAGCGACGGTTAAGCGGACTCCACCACTTCAATTACTGTATCAGTGAGCGGAGGCCGGAATCAAGGATGACGCTCTTCAAATCAACAATTCCGAACCGCGCGCCGGCCGGCCTTTGTCCCCGGCGAACACGCGTTCGGTGCATCCGGCTGCGGCTTTGGGCGCCGCTTGATCTCCGGCAAGCGCGGCGCAAACCGGGCTTTTCACCGTCCGGCGTGATTGACGCACGATTGGCTGTTTGGCATAATAGCCAAAAATGGAAAGGAAAGTCCGTGCCCGTTACGAAGCCCGCGCGCGAATCGTAAAGGCGCTCGCGCATCCCACCCGGCTCTTCATCGTGGATGAGTTGTCAAAACGCGAACGCTGCGTCTGCGAGTTGACCGAAATGGTGGGCGACGACATTTCTACCGTGTCCAAGCACCTTTCCGTGTTGAAAACCGCCGGCATCGTCGTTGACGAGAAGCGGGGCACGCAGGTCTTCTACAGCCTGCGGGTCGGCTGCGTGCTGAAGTTCTTCGATTGTGTGGAGGCGGTCATGCAATCGGTCGCGAAGGATGGTCAGGAGGCTCTTGCGCGGAGGTGAGCGCAAAGCTCGATGATGAGATGAAAACAAAACATGCTTTGTGGCTCCTCGGAGCCCTCTTCGCTGTTTCGATAACGGCGTTCCTGCTCTCCCACGAGAGCGTTCGCGCCGAGGCGGCGTCCACCGCCTCGAATGCGCCCGCGGCCGGGACGGGCGCGCCTACCAAGGTGATTGCCTATTACTTCTACGCCACGGTCCGTTGCACGACGTGCCGTACGATCGAGGCCTATTCGAAAGAAGCCATCGAGAAAGGGTTTGCCGGCGATTTGAAGAGCGGAGTCATCGAATGGCGGCCGGTCAACATCCAGTTTCCCGAAAACCGGCACTATATTCAGGATTATCGCCTGTTCACGCGTTCGCTTGTTCTGGTCAAAGTACGTAACGGCAAGCAGGTGGAGTGGCGCAACCTCGACAAGGTCTGGGAGTTGGTGGGCGACAAGGCCCAGTTCGAGAAGTATGTCCAGGCCAATGTGAAGGCTTATCTCTGAGAAGCGCATGGATGGCCTCTTACTCGGCGCGGTTTCCGCGATTTGGCTCGGGATTCTGACCTCTATCAGCCCGTGCCCGCTGGCCGCCAATGTCGCCGCGATGTCGTTTATCGGCCGCGGACTCGGCTCTCCAAGGCGCGTTGTGCTCACCGGCGTCTTTTACACGCTGGGCCGGATGCTCGCCTATGCGGCGCTCGCAGCGGTCCTGATTTCGAGCGTTCTGGCCGTGCCCGAGGTCTCGTTCTTTCTGGAAATGAACATGAACAAGGTCCTCGGGCCGCTTCTGATCGCCATCGGCCTGATCCTGCTCGATGTGCTTCCCTTCCGGTTTTCTACTTCAATGCTCACCGCCGGAATTCAGAGCCGGGCCGAAAGATGGGGCCTGCTGGGGTCCGGCCTTCTGGGCGTCGTGTTCGCCATGTCGTTCTGCCCCGTTTCGGCCGCGCTCTACTTCGGAAGCCTGCTCCCGCTGGCGATGGCTCATGGTTCGGCGGTCGCGCTTCCGGCCGTCTACGGCCTCGGAACCGGGCTGCCGGTGTTCGCTTTTGCAGTATTGCTTGCGCTGGGGGCCCAGCGGGTGAGCAAGGCGTTCAACCGCCTGACCCAGTTTGAGAGGTGGGCGCGAAAGATCACGGGCGTGGTGTTTATCCTGGTCGGGCTGAAGCTGATCCTGAACTACTTTTTCGAAGTGCAGATATGAGAGCTGGAGAGACAAGGGGAGCAGTGGTGCTTGACGGCGGGGCGGGCCGGCGCTATCATCAAATCGTCAATCGACGATAGGCGAATATGAAAAAGAGCACTGAAGCCGGCCCCCTCTGCTGTGCGGCTCCCGAGCCCGAACCTCAGCCCGACCTTCGCCCCGTGGAGGGGCCCGAGGCGGACGAGGAACTTGCCTTGCTTGCCAAGGCCGTCGGCCATCCGGCACGGGTCCGCATTCTGCGAATTCTCTCCAATAGAGAAGCCAGGGTGTGCAGTCAGATCGTGGGCGAGTTGCCGCTGGCCCAGTCCACCGTTTCCGAGCACTTGCGCATTCTGAAGGAGGCGGGTCTGATCCGCAGCCGGGAGGATGGCCCTCGGGTCGGTTACTGCATCCATTATCCGGCGCTCCGGAGGTTCAAAGCCTTGGTGGCGGCGATCTGATATCGGCGAAAGACGATTAAGGAGACAGGCGAACGATGAAGACCCTCGAAGTTTTCGATCCCCCGATGTGCTGCTCGACGGGCGTCTGCGGTCCCAGCGTGGATCCGGCCCTGGTGCAGTTCGCCGCGGATTTTCACTGGCTGGCGGGCCGGGGCGTCCGCGTCGAGCGGTACAACCTGGCGCAGCAACCGCAAGCTTACGCCGCCAATGAAACGGTGAAAGAGGCATTGCGGCAGTACGGCAACGGCTGTCTGCCACTGATTCTGCTGAACGGCTGCATCATCAGCAAGGGCCGATATCCGTCCCGGCAGGAACTGGCAAAGCTCACCGGAGTGGAGTTGGGCGGGCCGGATCTGCCGCCGGTCATCTCCAACCGTTGTTGCGGATGAGGAACGCCAATGAATAGCGCGGAGTTTCTGGACCGGGCGACACGCAACCTTTTCTTCACGGGAAAAGGCGGCGTCGGCAAGACCTCGCTGGCTTGCTCGACCGCGGTCGCCCTGGCAGGGCGCGGGAAGCGTGTGCTGCTGGTCAGCACGGATCCCGCTTCGAACCTGGACGAAGTGCTTGGAGTGCGGCTTTCCGGAGAGCCGACTGCGATCCCCGAAACGCCGGGCCTTCACGCCTTGAACATCAACCCGGAGGCCGCCGCGAAAGCCTACCGCGATCGTGTGGTTGGGCCGTATCGCGGCGTTCTGCCGGAAGCCGCTCTCAACAGCATGGAAGAGCAGCTTTCGGGAGCTTGCACCGTAGAGATCGCTTCCTTCGACGAATTCACGAAGCTCCTCGGAGATCCCGCCACAACCGCCGGCTACGATCATGTCGTCTTCGATACGGCTCCGACCGGCCATACGCTCAGGCTCTTGAAGCTGCCCGCGGCCTGGACGGGCTTCATCGAAACCAACACCACGGGAACTTCCTGTCTGGGACCGCTGGCGGGCCTGCAGGCGCAGAAGGCGATTTACGACGCAAGCCTTCGCGCCCTCTCGGAGCCGGCCACGACGACGCTGGTCCTGGTGAGCCGGCCGGAGCAGCCGGCCCTCGCGGAAGCAGACCGCACGAGAGCCGAACTCGCGGAGATGGGCCTGACCAATCAGGTTCTTTTTCTGAACGGCGTATTCGTCGCGCAAGACCGCAGCGACGCGGCTGCGAGGGCATTGGAATCGCGCGGCCGCCTCGCACTGGATGCGCTGCCTGACGGCCTGGCCGGATTGCCGCGCATCGAAGTGCCGCTGCTGCCGTTCGCGCCGATGGGCATCCCGCGGCTTCGCGCCGTGTTCAACGGAGACGGGCGCTCCCTTCAAATGCCCGAAGTTCCGGGGCAGCACGCGGCCGTAACGGCGCCGGCGCTGTCGGATTTGATCGATCGGATCGAGAAGAGCGGGCGCGGCGTCGTTATGACGATGGGCAAAGGCGGCGTCGGCAAAACCACGGTTGCGGCCGCGATTGCCATCGAGCTGGCTCGCCGCGGGCACAAGGTCCACCTCAGCACGACCGATCCCGCCGCGCACGTGGCGGCGACGGTGGGTGGCGCCGTGCCCGGCCTGAGCGTCGGCCGCATCGACCCCGCCGAAGAGACGCGCCGCTATTCGGAAGGAGTGATTGCCAAGGCCGCGCCGGGACTCGATGAACAGGGCAAGGCGCTTCTGGAAGAGGATCTGCGGTCTCCCTGCACGGAAGAGATCGCGGTGTTCAGCGCCTTCGCCGAGACGGTCGCGCGCGGCGAACAAGAATTCGTCGTGCTTGACACCGCGCCCACGGGCCATTCGCTTCTTCTGCTGGATGCGGCCGAAGCCTATCACCGCGATGTGTCGCGCACGGCAAGCGATCTGCCGGACCCGGTGCGGAATCTGCTGCCGCGTCTGCGCGATCCCGAGTTCACGCGGGTGCTGGTCGTCACGCTGGCCGAAGCCACGCCTGTGCATGAAGCGGCGAGCCTTCAGGAAGATCTCCAGCGTGCGGGGATCCAGCCCTACGCCTGGGTGATCAACCAGAGCTTCGCCGGCAACGGATTCCGCGATCCGGTTCTGGTGGAGCGGGGCCGGCAGGAACTGCCGTTCATCAACGAGGTGCGCGAGCGGCTCGCGCCGCAACTGGCGCTGATTCCCTGGAAACCCGCCGCGCCCGTGGGCCCCGAGCGGCTCGGCGAGCTGGCAAGCCAACACCGGAAGACATCACAGGATATAGCCACGGAGGCTCTTGAATGAAACAGACAACAGACCAACCGCAAGTTGGGCAGAAAAGACTGAACCTTTTCGAGCGCTACCTGACCTTGTGGGTAGGGATGTGCATGGTCGCCGGCTTGCTTGCGGGCAAGCTTTTGCCAGGACTTATCGTTGTACTCCGCGGAATGGAATTTGGTTCCGGCAGCCAGATCAATGTTCCGATCGCGGTCCTGATCTGGCTGATGATCATCCCGATGATGATGAAGGTGGATTTCAGCTCCGTACGCAATGTCGGCAAACGGCCCCGCGGGCTGTTGGTGACGTTGTTTGTTAACTGGCTGGTGAAACCTTTCTCGATGGCGCTCATCGGCTGGCTTTTCTTCCGCGGACTCTTTGCCGCTTGGATCAGCCCCGCCGAGGCTGATCAATATATCGCGGGCGTGATCATCCTGGCCGCCGCGCCGTGCACCGCGATGGTATTCGTCTGGAGCTATCTGACAGACGGCGATCCAGCCTACACACTCGTACAGGTATCGCTGAACGACCTGATAATGCTCGTGTTATTCGCCCCCATCGTGAAATTCCTGGTCAGCGGCGCGTCCTCCCTGTCGGTGCCGTTTCTTGTGCTGCTCTACTCCGTCGTCGCGTTCATCGTGATCCCGCTCACGGTGGGCGCCCTACTGCGGACCTGGCTCATCCGGAAGCACGGCAAACCGTGGTTCGAGGATAGCCTGCTACCTCGATTCGCCCCGATCACCATCGTCGCGCTGCTGGCGACTCTGGTCTTTATTTTTGCTTTCCAAGCCGACAACATCACGGGGAAGTTCTTTCATGTCGTACTGATCGCAATTCCCATTCTCATCCAGGTATATTTCAACTCTTCGCTAACCTACGGCCTGATGCGTCTCTTTCGAGTCGAGCACGCAATCGCCGCGCCCGGCGCGCTGATTGGAGCGAGCAACTTTTTCGAGTTGGCCGTGGCCACCGCAATTGCGCTGTTCGGTCCGGGATCTGGTGCTGCGCTGGCGACCGTGGTTGGAGTTCTCGTTGAGGTTCCTGTCATGCTTTCGGTATGTGCGGCGTGCAACCGGACCCGTCACTGGTTCGCGTTCGGCAGTGCTGAGCAACAGGCGTAAGCCATGCTGAGGCCGTGCAGAAGCTGCCCGGGACGACGCCGACGCCTTCTGACCTGGATGGAGCGGCGAGGGCGGAAAGACTCGCCGGAATGGCATTTGGCGGCCGGTCCTCTTCGGCTGGCACAAGGTTGGAAGCAGAATCGCGACGCGGAGGAAGAGCGCCTGAAATCGTTCGCGCGGTCTGTTTTGCTTTTTGCGGTTCGGAGGGGCGGCATATTTCTCTGGTATTCGGCGAGTACGCCGGCCCTGCGGCAACTGCTCGGGTTTCCCGATGCCGAATGCCGCGGCCGAAACCGAATTCTGAGTGTGAATGCAGTCATTCATAGCAAAAACCGAGGGAGGCGATTTTGTCGATAAAAGAAACCGTAAAGCAGAAATATGGAGAGGCTGCCCTTCGCGTCTTCGAAGGAGGGAGCGCGTGCTGCTGCGGGCCGAAGCTGCCCACGGGGCTCGCGCAGACGTCTCGCATGTCTCACGAGATCTATGCCGAGGGTGAAACGGCCGGCATTCCCACCCAGGCGATCGTCGCATCCCTGGGCTGCGGCAACCCTGCCGCGCTGGCTCAACTGACGCCGGGCGAGACCGTGCTCGACCTCGGGTCCGGCGGAGGAATCGACGTGTTCCTTTCCGCGAGGCGCGTCGCGCCGGGCGGTAAGGTTTACGGCCTCGACATGACGGACGAAATGCTCGCCCTCGCCCGCGAGAACCAGAAAAAGGCCGGCGTGGAGAATGTCGAGTTCCTGAAAGGCGAGATCGAGAACATCCCGCTGCCGGACGGCGCCGTCGATGTGGTCATTTCGAACTGCGTAATCAACCTGTCGGTGGACAAGAGCCGTGTCTTGAAGGAAGCGTTCCGCGTTCTGAAGCCCGGCGGGCGATTCGCGGTATCCGACGTCGTGCTTTGCGGAGAGATTCCGGCCGAACTGCGGAACAATCCGGAGTTGTGGGCCGGCTGCATCGCGGGCGCGATGCAGGAATCGAAATACCGGTCCGAACTGGCGGCGGCCGGCTTCGTCGATATCGGCATCGAGCCGACGAGGATTTTCCGGGCCGCCGACGTTCGCGAATTTCTCTCCGCCGCCGGAGCGGAGGCCGTGGCCGTCGCCGACCAGGCGGACGGCAAGATCATGAGCGCGTTTGTGCGCGCCACAAGGCCCGCGACAAACGGCGCAGATCCGATGAAAGGGAAAGCTGTGTCGAAAATTCAGATTTTGGGAACCGGATGTAAGAGATGCCGCGATCTGACGGCGAACGCCGAGAAGGCGGTTCAGGAGCTTGGCATTCAGGCGGAGATCGAGAAAGTCACCGAGATTCAGGACATCATGAAGTTTCAGATTCTGATGACGCCGGGGCTGGTCATCAACGGGCAGGTGAAAGCGGCCGGACGCATCCCCTCCGTCGAAGAGATCAAGCAGATGCTGGTGACAGCGGGAGGCGACTAAATGGCTGAGCAACGCCCCGGACTTCTGATGTGCGTCTGCACGGGCAAGTGCCCAGGGTTCGAGAAAATGGACATCTGGGACTTCATCAACCGCGCGCGCGTCGAACTGCCGGTCGAGTTCGGCGTGATTCATCCGCAGCTCTGCGAGACGGACGGCGACCGCTTCCTGGCCGATTTCCTCGAAGCGAAGCGGCCGCTTGTGATCGCGGCCTGCGCACCCAACATGCAGTACAAGATGTTTCGCGACGCCTTCGCTGACAAAGGCATGGACGTGAAGAAGGACATGACGCCGCTGGACATCCGGGATATGACTACTGACGAGGCAATCCAGAAAGTTTCCGCCGCGTTGCGCGATCTGGGGGTGAAAGAAGATGGCTGAGACAACCTTCATGGGAGTGCCGCGGGCGAGAATCTCGTGGTTCCCGACGATCGACTACGACAAGTGTACGTTTTGTATGGAGTGCGACGCGTTCTGCCCGCATCACGTGTTCGAGCGGAGGGAAGGCGATAAAAGGCTCGTGGTGGCGAATCCCAACAACTGCGTCGTGTTCTGCCGTGCCTGCGCGAAGACTTGCGGACCGGATGCGCTCTCGTTTCCGAGCAAGCCGGAAACGATTGCGCTGATCAAGCAGATTCGCGAGCAGGAGGGCTTGAAATGAAACGCGCGATCCTTTCCTGCAACGGTCTGGACAAGCCCGAGGGCTCCGTGGCGCGGGAAGCGGCGATACGCGGCGCCGGCGCCACCGGGAGTGAAATCATTTGCCCCGTGCTCCTGAACCGCGCGCCGGCGCGCTACAGGAAAGCGCTCAGCGAGAGTTCGCTGATCGTCATCGATGGATGCTCCACGCGCTGCGCCACGAAACTGGCTGCGCGACTGGAGGCCAAGGTGGAGCGGAAGCTGCTTGTGTCGGATGCCGTGAAAGCGTCTGGCCAGGCGCTGGAGCCCACGCTCAGCCTGGGTCCAAAAGGCCTGGCGCTGGCCCAATCGATCGCCGATGAACTGGTGAGCAAGCTCAGCGCGCCGGCGGCTGCGGCCGAACCGGCCGCGGAGTTTGAGACGCCGGCGGAATACCTCGTCGTGACGCACGACAAGTTCGAGTTCCGAATTCCCGTGGTGGATTACCTGTTCAACGAGAACGACGTCTGGGTGCGCGTGCTGGACGGCGCGGCGCGCGTGGGCATCTCCGATTACATGCAGCAGAAGCTGACCGACATCAACTACTTCGACGCGCCCCGGCTGGATGCCGCGGTCGAGCAGTTCGGCGAGTTGGGCAGCCTGGAGTCGGCCAAGGCCGTATTTGAGATTATTTCACCGGCCGCCGGAATCGTAAGTGCAGTAAATCAAGCCGTGATCGATAATCCAGGACTCATCAATGAAGATCCTTACGGCGCCGGATGGCTGGTGGAAATGAAACTGTCGGGCTGGCCGCAAGACCAGGAATTGCTGCTCGACCCCGCGGCGTATGCCGAAACGGTCAAACGCAAAGCGGCGGAGGAATAAGAGGAACAATCGAATGGAAAACGAGCCTGTTGAGAATTCCGTGCTGGTCATCCCGTGCAGCGGGATCGGCAAGGTGCACGGGCTGATCAGCCGTGAGGCTGCTTATCTGGTGACGGATGAACTGGCGCCGGGGCGGACGGAAACGATGTGTCTCGCCTTGCTGGTCAAAGGAGATCCCGAAGCGGTCGAGGCGGTGCGCACGCATGCCTGCATCGCCATTGACGGGTGCGCCAAGGCGTGCGCCGAGAAGAACGTGCAAATCGCCGGCGGAAGCGTGGCCAAAGCGATCCAGGTGGCTGAGGCGTTCAGGAACCACCGCGGCGCCAGGCCGGGCAGCGCGACCATGCTGACCGATGAGGGTTGGACCATCACCCGGGAGATCGCCGGTTCGATCGTATCCGAGGTGGAGCGCCTGCGCGCCGGTGAGGAGGTTGCCCGATGAGCGCGGAGATCACGAAAGTCGGCATCATCTGTTGTAGCGGCGAGGCGATTCCCGAGGGGACGATCTCGCGCCTGGCGACACGCAGGGTTCTCGAATTGCTTCGGCCGAACGCCACGGTCACGCTTTGCCTGCCGCTCTTTCTTGCCGGTAATGAAGGCGAGCGGAACTTCGCGAAGACGCACCCCACGATTACGATCGACGGTTGCGGCAAGCAGTGCGCCAAGTGGGGCACGGAAGAGCACAGCGGCCCGGTGAACGCCGCGCTGGTGGTCACCGACATTCTGGGGACTCGGGCCACGGGTTGCCATCGCTCGTCGCGGCACGCCGCCCAACCGGAGAAGGAAGCGGTCTGGGCAGTGGCCGAGCGGATCGCCGCCGAAGTGGACAACGTCCTGGCCGAGACGGAACCGCGCGACGCGGCGGGCGCGGCGAGCGGAGCCCAGTGTTCATGTTCGAGTCCTTTGCCGGGCGGAAAACTGACGATTTCGGGCACTGCCGTCACGATCCCCGGTCTTTCGCTGATCTTCGAGCAGTGCGCAGAACGCAATATCCCGGCGGATGCGGCCGGCTGCGCCGCTTTGCTTGATACGGTAAAGATCTATCACCGTATCCTGCCGGAGGAAGAGGACGAATACCGGAGCGCGCTGCTGGCCGCTTATCGGGACTTCCGCAACGGCTGCAAGGCGGCGAATTAGTGCAGATCCTGCTCCAGTCGGCTCCGAGCGTCGCCGCGAACCTTGCCATGGACGACGCCGCGGCGCGCTCGGCATGGGAGTCCGGACTGCGGTTGTTACGGTTCTGGTGGGGTGGGCCGCCCTCCGTGGTGATCGGCTCCAGCGAGCGCCCGGAACAAGTGGTCTATTCCGAGGCATGCGCCCGGCTGGGTGTGGAGGTTATCAAAAGGTCCACTGGTGGAGGCAGTGTTCTCCAGACCGCCGGCGTGCTGAACTATTCGCTGATCATGCCGGCTCCCGCCAGCCTCGACCCGAAGATCGGCTTTCGCCCGGGCCTCGATCTGATTTGCGCTGTCCTTGCGGAGTTTGGCGTGGTTGGGACGCCGGCGGGAACCTCGGATGTGGCCGTGGGGGACCGGAAAATTTCCGGCAACGCGCAGGCGCGGCGGTGGAAAGCGGTCCTTGTCCACGGAACATTGCTGGTCGATTTCGACTACGATCTTGCCGATGCGGTTCTGAAACATCCGCCGCGTGAGCCGGCATACCGGCGAGCGCGCAGTCATCGGGACTTTCTGGTCACGCTGCGCTCGCTCGGCGTGAAGGCGGACCGGAAGGCGATCGAACACGCGGCGCTTCATGCGGCCCAGGAGCTGTTCGCAAAATTCGAAACCCACGAAGCGCCGGCGTGACAAGCCTGCGGGCGCCCCTCAGCGCACGCGCCGGACCGGAAGGCGATCGAACACGCGGCGCTTCATGCGGCCCAGGAGCTGTTCGCAAAATTCGAAACCCACGAAGCGCCGGCGTGACAAGCCCACGGGCGCCCCTCAGCGCACCCCAGAGCTTCTTTTCGGCGTAAACGGAATAATCTTTGCCACCTTTTCAGCACTATTGCATCTAGATGGGAGTTGCACCAACAAAGAAAAACGCTATGGCATACTTCTGGAAAGGGAGCAGGGCCGGATGGAGGAACTTTGCGTGCCGGCGGTCAACGCCTGCCCGAAGCACCGGGCTTCGCTGCAACTGGTCTTCCAGGAGAAAGCCTGGCGGCTCCGTTGTGTTCATAGCCTCGCCGAGGCTGTGAACTTCGTCCGGAGGCATCCGGCGGTTGTGATTATTTCCGATCCGGCTTCCTCCAGCGGCGACTGGAAACAACTGCTCGCCCGTGTCATCGAGGAAGGGCATCCGCCTCGCCGACGAGCGCCTTTGGAGCGAGGTGCTCCACTTCGGCGGTTACAACGTGCTCCAGAAGCCATTCGAGAAGGAGGAAGTAATCCGGGTAATCCAGCTCGCCTGGCAGCATTGCCAGGAAACCTGCTCCAAGCGGCGGCTGGGTGGTGCGCCGCCAGATTCAATTTCAAGTTGAGATACCAAGATGCCACTCGCAGAACAAGATCAATTCGAACCCAATTCTCCCAAGAGCCGGCACACGCTGCCTGGCCGGATCGTCTACCCTGTCGAAGCGCTGCCAGTTCCGCGAACGGGCTCCACCCCGGCGCTGCCCACGCCGGTCTTTCCGCAGTTTCCCGACAAGCTGGGCAATGTCGAGCCGGATCCGAAGTTTCTGCCCGCCGGAGATAGTCCTTACCGCAGCCGCGTGACCACTCCGATGATTCTGCGCGCGCTGCGTGGATGGCTGTACCCCTACGTGAAATCCCGCGTCCTTCCAGGCGAGTTTCACCCGATCATCGCCTATCTGTTTACGGAGTGGAAGTGCAATATCGACTGCCACTACTGCTGGGCGTTCGACAACCGCGTGAAAGGCATGACCGAGGAGACGGCGCGGCGCTCGATCGACTGGCTTCACGAGACCGGCTGCCGTGTCCTGGCCTTGATGGGAGGGGAAGTGCTGCTGCGCCCCGATTTCGCGCACAAGGTTGTCTACTACGGCGCCAAGAGGGGCTTCTGGGTGTACCTTCCGACCAATGGCCGGCTCATGCGTCCGGAAGTCATCGATCGTGTCGCCGATGCCGGCGTCGCCACCGTGAACCTGGCCGTCGATTCCGTGGAGGACCGTAAGGAACTCCCCAAAGCCCTGAACCCGATCCGCCCGTATTTCGAATATCTCATCAAGAAGCAGTACGTGTACGGCTACAGCGTCTTCTTCAACATCAACATCACCAGGATCAACCTGGACGACGTGAAACGGTTGACCGAGATCGCTCACGATAACGGCATCGCAACTGATTACCACATCAATGAAGCACCGATGCTCGATCAGCCGCACTTTAAGCATAAAGAGGGCAATAGCACGTTCATCACGCCGGCGGACTGGCCCGCGGTCGACGAGACCATCGACTGGCTGATCGACAAGCAGCGCTCGGGGTACAAAATGGTGAACTCCGTGCGGCGCCTCCAGGATATGAAAGCGTTCATGCGTGGCAAAGTCGAGCCCTGGGATTGCCGCGCCGGGCAGAATTCGATCATCATCCGGACGGACGGCACGCTGGCGCCCTGCTTCCCGATGTATTCGGCGGAGGACGATTGGGGCGTGGTGGGCGCGCCCCGCTTTAAGCCGAAAGAACTGGACGCGATGAAGCAAACCTGCCAGTTGCATTGCTTCTCGACCCTCAACCACAATCTCGCGTACGCATACAAGGCCAGCCGGGCGATCAGGTGGACCCTGAAGCAGGCGCTGAGAGGATTCCAAGGGACGACGGGGAGCTTTGAATAACGCATCACCGTTTCGGGACGGCGCTTCTCGCGCCATGCCGGAATTCGGCTTGAGCCGCCGCGCTCGCCGAGGAATGCGCCTTCGCAAAGACGAGAGCCCGCCTAACGGCTGATTTCACGCTCCTCGTCCAGCCCCGCCGGATCGGAGGCCGGCCGGCTTGCGCAGAGCGTGGTCGAATCGGCGAATCGTTGCGGCGCCCCGTTGGAGGAGCGCCGTAACGCGGATTCCCGGGACGATTCGCCGAGAATCGCCGGCCACGTCACCTTTACTATATATGTGCATCCGTATAAGCAGGAGAATCGGCCATGTGGAAGCGGCTGGGCGACATCTGGTGCAACCTGATGCACGAAAAACCGATGTGGCCCATTCACGGAAGATACGAGTGCGGCATCTGCGGGCGGCAACACCAGGTCACTTGGGCCGGCCCGAAATCCGGGCGCCCCGGCGAAATTCATCAGCAAGGGGAAAGCGTGCCGGCGCCGGCGCTGTCCGGCCGCTTTTTGGGAACCGCCGGAGAGCAAACATGTGGCTGGCGAACCTGTTAGCGGCGCTTGTCGCCGCGTGCCTGATCCTGTCCCTGATTTCGGACCAGCCTGCCGCCCGGAGGTGACCATGTTCAGACGGCCTGGCAACCTCTCGCCCGGTTGGATCGTGATCCTTGCGTCGCTTTCGTCCGGCCGCCTGATGGCCGGCGGCGCCGTGACCGAAACGCAGGCACTGGAGCGGTTCCTCGCCCAGACGGGCCGGGTCCACACGGAATCGTCAACCGTTGAACTGGACATCGAGGCGAAGCTCTCAAAACTGCACAAGTCCGCGAAACTGCGGACTCTCCGGTTCGTATCCGGGATGGGGCACAGTGTATTTCGGACCATCGCTTCCGAAGGCGACGCTACGGTCCGCCGGGAGGTGATCGCGAGATACCTCAAGGTGGAAGCGGAGAGTGAGGAGGCCCCCGACCCCGCGGTGGCAATTGCTCCGGCGAACTACAGGTTCGAATTTCGCGGCATCACGGATTACGCCGGTCAGGCGGCGTACGTGTACCGGCTCACGCCGAAGCGTAAGAGAGCGGGGTTATTCAAAGGGGAACTCTGGCTGGACGAGGAGACCGGATCGGTCTTGCGCGAGTGGGGCGAGTTCATCAAGAGTCCGTCCTGGTTCATCAAAAGGGTGTACTTTGTTCGGGATTACATGATGAAATCACAATCCTCCGAGCCGCGCCGGCTCATTCTGAATGTGAGCACGCGGCTGTTCGGCAAAGCCGACGTGACGATATGGTTTGACAAGGCGCCGGACGCAGCTCAGAACGCCGCGCCGGACTCGCCGGAAGCTGTCCTCGGCGGAAACGGAAAACCCCAACCCGGAGAGGCCAGTGAGTTCGGGCGCGATCGGCAATAACGCCGCAAGTTGCGCCGCGCCGCCTTGACCCATGAACCGGAGACCGGAACGTCCAGCGCGCTCCCGCTGCTGATCGCCGCGGGCGCTGGCTTGAGCATGATCCGATTCCCGGCGCTCCGGCGAATCTTTGCAGTATTTTTCAGCATTGGGTGCTTATTGCGGACCAACTCCGCAATCCCGGCGCGCTTGCCGCAACGGCACCCGTCTTCATGCCCTCCCTCGCAGCCATGATTGCGCGATCGAAATTGCAAACACGATCAAACACTTGAGGCCGGTCAGAGCGATCCTCGCGGCTTTCTCGCCGGGTTCATCGGTCTGCCGGCCGCGGCGACCCTGGAATTCGCGGTGAAGTCCCCGATCGGGTGGCAGACATGGCTGATCTTCTGCGGTTCGCTCGCTCTTGGGCGATTGCCGGAACCGCGATGAATCACTCCTTAGGCAACGAATGTGTGCGATCGGAATTTGAAGCCCGAATTTGTGTTACTTTTGCCTTATATGGGCATCCGTATAAACAGAGAGATTATGATGGAGCTCTCAACGACATTCAAGGCGCTTGCGGACCCGACCCGGCTGCGCATCATGAACCTGCTCTTGCGCTCGCCGTTCTGCGTCTGCGAAATGGAGAGGATCCTCAAGCTTTCCCAGCCGCTCCTGTCCCGCCACCTGGCCTACCTGCGCAACTGCGGGCTCGTCGAGAATCAGCGGCACGGAATGCGCGTCAATTATTACCTGAATGAGAAACACCCATTTATCAAGCAGATCCGCCCCTTCCTTCTGGACGCCCTGGGCAACGACGCCGTGGGCCGCGCCGATCTGCGGACGTTGAAGACCGCCGTGTAGATACGAAAGGAAAAAGGACACATGAACTCCACTCAGAAGCCGGCAGTTGACGAAGTCTTCGAAATGATGCGGAAGATGATGGGGGCGATCCCCTCGTCCATCGAGAAAGCCGCCAAGGTGGACGAAGGGCTGCTCTACGAGCATCTCCGATCCAAACAATACGCCATGCCGCCGGAGGGCGCGCTGGATGAAGAGACGCGGACCTTGCTCTATCTGGCTTCGGCGCTTGCCGCCGGCAGCGCCGCGTGCATCCAGGCGATGGCGAGGAAAGCCCGGATGCAGGGCATTCCCGCGGCAAAGGTCCTGGAAACCGTGCACATCGTGCGTTTCGCATTGGCAACCAAGGTGATCGGCGAAGCCGAGCCGGTCTTCGACGCGCTGCAGGACATGACGAAGTAGCGCCGCCCATTTGCAAAGAGCGCCAGCCCGCCTCCTGACGGGTGCATTCACGGAGGGAGAGAACGTTATGACTTCTGAAGATGTGAAGGGTCAAACCGCATCCACCGAAACATCGAAGCCGCCGCGCAACAAACGGCTTGCCACGCTGCTCCGGGTGGCGCTGTCGGTCGCCACAATTGTCGTCCTCATGCTCTGGATTCTCGGCGCGTTCCGCCATGGAGTGATCCAGGCGGCCAAGGTGCCGGCGCCGGCGGAATCGGCGGCGGGCCTCGCCACCCAGAAGATCGCAATGCAGACGATCCCTTCCGTCACCGAGGCGGTGGGGACCGTTCAGGCCGAGCAAATCGCCGCGGTGACTTCCCGCGTGGTGGCGAACGTCGTTGAGATGCGCGCAACCGCCGGACAGCACGTGACCAGCGGCGAAACCCTCGTCGTGCTGGACGACCGGGATCTCCGTCACCGGGTCCAGCAGGCGCAGGATGCCGTGCGCAGCGCGGAGGCGACGCTCGAGCAGGCCCAGTCCGACTACAAACGCGACAAGCCGCTCTTCGACCAGCAAGTCATAACACCTTACGATTTCGAGCACACGCAAACCAACCTGAAAACCGCCGAAGCCAACCTGCACCGGCTGCAACAGGCGGAACGCGAAGCCGAAGTGAACCTCTCCTACGCGGTCATCAGCAGCCCGTTCACGGGAGTGGTGGTGGACAAACTGGCGAACGTCGGCGACCTGGCCGCTCCCGGAAAACCGCTTCTGACGATGTACGAGCAGGGCCGGCTGTGGCTCGAAGCCAACGTTCCCGAGGAACTCATGGACCGCGTTCGTCTGAACGAAGTCCTTCCCTTCCGGATTGACGCCACGGGCCGGGAGATGCGGGGGCGGGTGGTGGAGATTGTCCCCTCCTCGGATCCCTCCAGCCGGACCGTTGCGGTGCGCGTTCACCTGAGCGAAACGAAGGATGTCGTTCCCGGGATGTTCGGACGCCTGCTGCTGCCCATGAAGCCGGAACAGATCCTGACGGTGCCCGAATCGGCGCTGATCCGCGCCGGCCAGCTCACCATGGTGGACGTCGTCAACGACGGACGCGTTCAGCGGCGCACCGTGCAACTCGGACGCGCCATCGGCAACCGGTATGAGGTGCTCAGCGGCATTGCCGCCGGGGAAACGGTCGCTATCAGGAATGCCCAATGAGCCAATCGCACGATTCCCTCACCATCCGCATTGTCCGGAAGTTCCTGGAATCGAACCTGTCGATGGTGTTCATCCTGGTCTCGATTGCGGCCGGAGTGGTGGCCCTGGTGGTCACGCCGCGCGAGGAAGAGCCGCAGATCACTGTGGCGGCGGCCAACGTGATGGTCTCGTTTCCGGGCCACTCGGCGCAGGATGTCGAGCAACTCGTCTCCACGCCTCTTGAAAAGATGATGTTCCAGGTCCCCGGCGTGGAGTATGTGTATTCGCGTTCCATGCCGGGCCAGAGCATCGTGACGGTGCGTTTCTACGTCGGGCAGCCGCTCGAGCCCAGCTACGTCAAGCTCGTCCGGAAGCTGAACGAGAACATGGACCGTGTCACGCCGGGCGTCTCCGGATGGGTGGTGAAGCCGATCGACGTGGACGACGTGCCGATCGTGACGTTCACCCTGACCAGCGGATCGCGCGACGATTACGAGCTGCGGCGCATGGCGGACGAGATCGTGGACCGCCTGCAGAACGTCGACAATGCCGGCCTCGCCTACGTCGTGGGCGGCCGCCCGCGCGAGTTGCTGATTCGTCCCTCCGCCTCCCGGATGGCGTCTTACCGCGTCTCGGCGCTGGACCTGAGCCGCGCGATTCAGGGATCCAACTCGAGCGTGCTCGCGGGCAGCTTCGATCGCAGCGACCGGAATGTGCGCGTGCAGGCGGGCCAGTTCATCGCGGACGCACGGGACTTGCAGAATCTCGTCGTAGGCGCTTCCGGCGGGCGCCCCGTTTACCTGCGCGACGTCGCGGACGTCATCGACGGCCCCGGGGAGTTCACCGACTACGTGCGGTTTCACCGCGGATTGGCCTGGAATCACCCCAAGGAAGAAGGCGCCGCCGGCAGCATGATCGATGCGGCGCACACGCCCGCGCCTCCGAAATACGGATCGCAACCGGCTGTCACCATCGCCATCGCCAAGAAGCACGGCACGAACAATGTCTGGGTCGCCAAGGATCTGCTCGCGCGGATGGACGAATTGAAGAAGCAGATTCTGCCCGCCGATGTGCAGGTGGTGGTCACGCGGAACTACGGAGTCACGGCCAACGACAAGGTCAAGGAACTGGAGGACGGCTTATTGGTCGCGATTGCCGTGGTGATGGCGCTACTGGCGATCGGGCTGGGTTACCGGCAGGCGCTCGTAGTGGCCATCGCGGTTCCGTGCGTTTTCGGCCTGACCCTCATCGTCAATTATTTCCTGGGCTTTTCCATCAATCGCATCTCGCTGTTCGCTCTTACGGTAGCGCTCGGTCTGCTGGTGGACGATCCCATCGTGGATGTCGAGAACATTCACCGCCATTTCAAGATGCGGGGTAAAGCCACCGCCGATATCGTCCTCGAAGCCGTGAATGAAGTCAGGCCCCCGCTGATCGCGGCCACCTTCGCCGTAATCCTCTCCTTCCTGCCCTTGCTTTTCGTTACCGACATGATGGGCCAGTATCTGCGTCCCATGGCCGCCAACATCCCGGTCACGATGATCATGTCGCTGGTGGTCTCATTCACGATTACGCCGTGGCTGGCGTATCACATGCTGAAGAAGCATGCCGTGGAAGAAGGCGAAGCGCCGGCTCCGCCAAATTCCGCTTCCGGCACGAGGCGTTTCTTCAACGCGACTCTCCGGCCGCTGATTCAGGGCCGCCGGCGGGGCCGGCTGTTTCTGCTGTTCATCATGCTGCTGTTTATCAGCAGCGTCCTGCTGGTGCTGACCCGCCGCGTGCAGGTGAAGCAACTGCCCTACGACAACAAGGACGAGATGCTCCTGGTGCTCGACATGCCCGCCGGCACGACGCTCGAGCGGACCGACGCCGCCGCGCGCGACTTCGAGCATTATCTTGCGTCCGTTCCCGAGATCACGGATTTCGAGGCCTACGTGGGGACCGCGTCGCCGGTCGATTTCAACGGCATGATGCGCCAATACTTCCTGCGCCGGGCGCCGAATCGCGGGGACATCCGGATCAACCTCATTCACAAGACGGAGCGCGCCTATCCCAGCCATTCCCTGGCTCTGCGCCTGCGCGCCGATCTTACGGCCATCGCGCAACGCGACGGAGTGAAGCTCAAGATCGTCGAGTTGCCGGCGGGACCGCCTGCCATGTCCACAGTGGTTGCGGCCGTCTATGGCGGCCCCACTCAGTCTTATAAAGACCTCATCGCAGCCGCGTCGATCGTGAAGGCCCGGATGCGCCGTGAGTTGGGCGTGGTGGACGTCGACGACACCGTGGATGAAGACCAAACCAAGTACGTCTTCGACGTGGACAAGCAGAAAGCCGCTCTCAATGGCGTCTCGACCGACGAGATATCCCGCACCATCGGGCTCGCCCTCGGCTCCCAGGCGGCGGGCGCGGCGCAGATTCCCTACGAACGCGCGCCGGTGAAGATCGTCCTCTGGTTTCCCCGGGCGGAACGATCGAGCACCATCGACCTTTCCCGCATTTATGCCAAAGGCGCAGCGGGAAACCTGGTCCCCTTGTCCGAGGTCGGCGAGTGGCGCACCACCATCGAGGACAAGACCATCTACCACCGCCAACTCCAGCGCGTCGTTTATGTGCTGGGGGAGATGGCCGGCCGCCCGCCGGTGGAGACCATTCTGGACATAACGGCCGATCAGGTCCAGGACGGCCGGCGGAGTTTCGTCGATATGCAGGCGACTCCCCGCCCCTTGAGCCAGCGGACGATGTTTCGTAAAGGCGCGGGCATCCCCTGGGCGGTGCCCGACGGGATTACGGTTCACTGGTGGGACGAAGGCGAGATGTACATCACCATCCACCTGTTCCGCGATCTGGCGTTCGCCATGCTGACCGCGCTGATCGGCATCTACATCATCCTGATGAACCAGACCGGTTCCTTCCGGCTGCCGCTGACCATCATGCGGGCCATCCCTCTGATGGTAATCGGCGTCATGCCCGGATTCTGGCTGTTAAACCACATCGGCCGGCACGACATCGGCGGGTTCCGGAATCCGGTCTTCTTTTCCGGGCCGGCGTTCATCGGGATGATTGCGCTGGCCGGCATCGTGACGCGGAATTCGATCATCATCGTGGACTTCATTCAACTGGGGCTGATGCGAGGCCTTTCACTCGAAGAAGCGATCCTGAACAGCGTTACCGTGCGATTGCGGCCGATTCTGCTGACGTCGGGCGCCGCCGTTCTCGGCGCCATTCCCATAACGCTGGACACGGTCTTCGGCGGGATGGCCTGGTCGCTCATCTTCGGCCTGATCGTCTCGACGCTGTTTTCGCTGTTCGTGATTCCCGTGACGTACAACGTGGTTTACGCGAATAAGCCCGACCATGGATTGCCCGAGAACATCCGGAAGAAGCTCGCCGCCAGCATGGGACAGGAGCCGGCCGCTTTGTGAGGACGCCTATGAGACAGTTGATTAGATTCGCCGCGCCCGTTGCGCTGGTCTCCTTTCTGGCGGCGCAACCCCCCGCGGATGCGCCGATGAGTCTGCGGGAGGCGGTGGAGTACGCTCTGGCGCACTCCCCGGACCTGAAATCCTCGCAGACGGAGGTTCAGCGCCGGCAAGGGCTGGTCACGACGGCCCACTCCTTCCTCATGCCGCAAGTGGATCTGAACGCGGACGCCGCGCGGACACGGTATGAGCACGGCTATCCCTTTGGGACGACGCCATCGGTGCTGCGATTCGATAATGCTCTCTATACCGGCAGCGCGGACCTGAAATTCCTGGCCTGGGATTTTCACCAGACCGAGCTCGAGCTTGCCGCCACGCGGGAGCGCGTCGAGTCCGCGCGGGCGGCGGTGGACCGCAGGCGGCAGGAGATCGTGTTTCAAACAGCGCAATTGTACTTGCAAACGCTGGCCTACTCGGACCTGATCGGCGCCGCCGAAGCGCGCATCAAGAGCCTGCAGTCTTTGCTGGACCTCACGAATCAACTCGTAAAAGGCGGACGCGCCGTGCCGGTGGACGCGCTGAAAATTCAAACCCGGCTCGCGCAGGTGGAAAGCGACCTGGCCACGCTTCAATCGGGCAGAAGAACCTCGTTGAGCGCTCTGGCGGCCGTGATGGGATTCGAAGGAGAACTCCCGCAGCTAACCTACACGCCGGCGTCTTCGCAATTGCCCGCCGCTCCGGCGCCTGAGGCAGAGTTGCTGCGCTCGGCGGTAGCGGCGAGGCCGGACGTCCTTTCGCAGGATCACGAGATTCGCGCCAACGAGCAAGCCGAGCAGGCCGCCCGCAAATCCGTCTGGCCGCGAATCGACCTCAGGGCTTCGGTCATCCAGTACGGTTCCAACAGCCCCGTAGGTTTCCCGCAATTGATCGGCAGGTTGCTGCCTTCGCTCTCCTCCGCCCATCTGCCCTCTCCGGGTAACGCCGCCACCGACTGGCTGATCGGCGCCCATGTCTACTTCCCCCTGTTCGACGGCGGCCGGCGCAAGGGGCAGATTCAGGCGGCGCAGGCGCAACTGGAGGAAGCGCGCCTGGCCCGCCAGCAGTTGCAGTTGCGGATCGATCGTGAGGTGAGGACCGCGCTGGCGGATCTGGACAGCGCCGAAAGCCGGGTGAAGTCGTTGCGCGACTCCGTGGCCGAGAGCGAGCGCGTGCTGCATGACGAGCGCCTCAAATTCGAGGCCGGCCGCAGCGTAATCAACTTCGTCCTGGACGCCGAGTCCGCGCTGCTGACGAATCAGTCGCTGCTGTCCCAGGCCGAGCGCTCGGTCAGCATCGCGGACCTGGCCCTGGATCTCAGCACCGGACGGATCGATATTAACCGTCTGCCGCAGTGATCACGGGGGGCTGCAGTCAGGCGAGTCGCCTTCGAAAGAGCACGCTGGCGACGGTCATGCTGGCGGCGCCGATGACGGCCAAGGGCCAGTATTGCGGCCACAAGAGAGAGAGAGAGGGAGAGAGAGAGAGACTGCGTGCTCTTCTCTCCTCAGGGCGAGCGCTCGGTTCGACATCAGCCGGCTCCGAATTCATAATGAAAGGATTCGTATGCCCGCCCAACTCAAAGAACGAGTTCTGATTCTGTGTACCGGCAACTCCGCTCGAAGCCAGATGGCCGAGGGCTTGCTCCGGTATCACGCGGGAGACCAATACGACGTGTTCAGCGCCGGCACGCGGCCTGGCCAGGTCCGGCCGGAAGCGATCACCGTTATGCGCGAGTTGGGCATCGATATTTCGGGCCACCGGTCGAAGTCGGTCGATGAGTTCGCCGGCCGGCCGTTCGACTACGTGATCACGGTCTGCGACAACGCCAGGGAGAGCTGCCCTGTGTTCCCCGGCAAAGCGAGGCGTATTCACTGGAGCTTCGAGGATCCGGCCGCGGTCCAGGGTTCGGAGGACGAACGGCTGCGCGCGTTTCGGCGCATTCGGGATCAGATCCGGGCGCGAATTGCGGATTTCGCGGCTACTCAGACACGGTAGGCCGGCGGCTGTTCAAACAGCGCGCTGCGTCCAGCGCGGCGGATCCGCCGTTCGCACCGATCGATCTGCTGCGCGGCGCGTGCCGCGGCGCGGAATGCCTGTTCGCCGCCTCACCGCCGGTTCCACACGTCCGGCGCTGCGCGCACCGCAAGCCGTTTTACCGCCGGCGCCGTCGAACGGAAATCGCGTAAATGGCCGAGCGCACCTCGATGAGCGGGTCCCCAGGATCGATTCCGTCCGGCAGGCGCGCCGGATCGAATCCCATTGTCTGCTGGACCGTGTCGCTGTCCGGCAGCACTCGGTTTACCATCAGTCTTCCGAGTTCGACCTGCCGGCGATCGCCAGGCCACGGTTGCGTGGGATCTTCGACCGGGTCGCCTTCGGCCGCCAACTGCGCCATGAGCTGAAACTGCGCCGGGTTTTGGTGGATGCGCTCCAACAGCTCATCGAACAGATAGTTGTCGGCGAGGTGTTCGGCTTCGACGGCTTGGAGGTGCCGCCGCCCCGCCGCCGGCGCGATGTGGTACCGGACGAACCGGTGCTGTCCGTTCCGGTTCACAAACCGGAAAGCGTCGACGCCGTAATAGGACTCGGTTGCGAAGCTCTGCGGCGCCGGCTTCGGCGACTCGACGAATCGCTTTGCGGCGGGGTGGTCCCGAAGGAACTCGTCGAGCGGAGTGGGTTTGGGCGCACCGGCGCCGCTGAAGGCGAGCGCGCGGAGAAAGGCGAGGAATTCCTGCGCATCGCGTGCCGGAAAGCCGTTATACGAATGCGCAACGATGTCAGTGGCGGAGCCATCCTCCAGATGGAAGCGGATGGCCATGCCGCGTGGGCTGGCGCCCGGATCGCCGTCGCGGACGGTTGGGAGGCCGCCGAAGTCCGAGAACCGCACCGTGATTGGAACCACGTCGCCTTGCATGTGCGGCGCGCGGGTGAGCGCCCGCGCATCGGCGGTTGCCTGGAAGGTGCCCTCGCACAGAATTCCCTTCGCATGGACCGGCCGGTAGCCGGGGTGGGAACCGAATACGACGTTGAGGGCGTCGATCACCTGTTCGTACAGGTTCTTTTCGACAGCGCCGCCTGCTGAACTCATCGATCACTCCTTTCGCGTGCGGGCAGCGGATACGCTGCCCATTCGCACACTTCTCAGGCCGCCGCCGGGAACTCGGGGCGCCTTTCGATAAGCAAACGAAATTCGTCGCTCAGGTGCGGACTCGTGTTGTAGGCGCCATGCGTGACGAGCGTGCCGGTGCGCGAGCTGAGTTCCCGCACGCCGCGCGCCTGCATGCAGAAATGCTCGGCCTCGACATAGACGATCACGCCGCGCGGCTGGACATCTCTGGCCAGCTCATCCACAATCTGGTGCGACAGCCGCTCCTGGCTGGTAAACCGCTTCGAGTAGAGCCGCACGATCCGGGTGAGCTTTGAGATCCCGATGAGCTTGCTCTCCGCCAAATACCCGACCCACACGTTGCCGCGGATCGGCAGCACATGGTGCTCGCACAGGCCGGTGAATCGGATCGGCCCCTCGACCACGTGCGTTTTCTCTTCCTCCGGACAAACCGGGCACTCGACGGGAAACAGCGTGCTGAGCTTCGGATCGCCGTCGTAGCCCTCGGTCATGTCCCACAACCCTGTAAGCCAGCGATGTGGAGTCTCGCGGGTGCCCGGCGTCGCCAGGTCCATTCCCATTCGGGAAAAAATCTCGGCCGCATATTGCTCGAACTTCTCTCGTTCCTCGTCGCTCAGCGGCTCGCGAGTCTTTGCTGCCTCCATTTACATCACCTTTCTTCCGATAGCTCTATGCACCCGAGGTCCGCCGCGCCGGGGCGAGCGCCTCGCGCTTCCTGCCCAGGGCAGCCATAACCTTGCTGTAAGCATCCGCAAAGGACTCGACGCCATCGGCCTGGAGCTTTTCGGTGATCGCGTTCAGATCGATGCCGAGGCCAGAGAGCGTTGCGAGCTGTCGCCCGGCTTCGTCCCAGCCCTCCAGCACCGTGGCTCCCCGCACGCGGCCGTGGTCGCGAAAGGCTTCGAGCGTGGCGAGAGGAACCGTGTTCACGGTCTCGGGGCCGATGAGTTCCTCGACGTACATCACGTCCCGGTAATTCGGATTCTTCGTGCTCGTGCTTGCCCACAGCGGCCGCTGCACTCGCGCGCCGAGCTTTCGTAATGCGGCGAACGCATCGCCATGAAAGATTTCGCGGAACCGGCGGTACACCATCTTTGCGTTCGCGATCGCTATCCTGCCCCGCAAGCCGAGCGCTTCGTCGCTCCCGTTCGCCTCCAGCGCTTTGTCGACCTGCGTGTCCACGCGGCTTACGAAGAACGACGCTACGGAGGCGACCTTCTCCGGCCGGCTGCACCGCTCCAGCCCGCGGATGTACGCGGCGGTCACGGCCTCGTAGTGACGCATCGAGAACATCAGCGTGATATTGACGTTGATCCCTTCGGAGATGAGCGTGTCCACAGCCCGGACACCGTCCGGCGTCGCCGCCACTTTGATCATGACGTTCGGCCGGTCCACAGCGTGCCACAGGCGGCGCGCCTCGCCGAGCGTCGCCTGCGTGTCCCGAGTGAGCTGTGGCGGCGGCTCTATGCTGACGAAGCCGTCCGCGCCGCCGCTCTCGTCATAGCGCGGCCGCAGCGCGTCCGCGGCGCTCCGTACGTCTGTGATCGCGATCGTGTCGTAAATCTCTCTCACCTCGGCCCGCGGATTGCGCGCCAGCAATTCCGCAAGCTCCGCATCGTAGTCCGTGCCGCTGTCGATCGATTTTTCGAAGATGCTCGGGTTGCTGGTGACCCCGCGCAAGCCATCGTTCTCGATCATCGCGCGCAGGCCGCCGCTCGCAATCAGGCCGCGGCTGATGTAATCCAGCCAGATCGACTGGCCTTGCTTTTGCAGTTCCAGTAGCGGGTTCATCTCAAACTCGATCGTGCAATTGAGGTTCCAGTACGCCTCCGGGGCCGGTGCTGTGCCTGGGCGAGAGTACGAAACGGCTTATTCGTGCCGTGGACGCCCGCCGGCTGCGCGGGTTCTGGCGCCGGTCTTCTGCTCGATGTACTCCTTCAGCGCGACGGCGTTGTTGTGCTCCGTGTCATGCGAGCTATAGAGCAGCGTGACCGTGCCCTTTCGCGCGGCGTCGCGGATGGGCGCCCAAGTCTCCGGCGCGCGGTCAAGCTCGGCGAAGTACCTGCGCCGGAATTCCTGCCATTTTGCAGGATCGTGACTGAACCACTTCCGCAGCTCGGTGCTGGGGCCGGCATCTTTCAGCCAGCCGTCAATGTGCAGTGATTCCTTTTTGATCCCGCGAGGCCAGAGGCGCTCGATCAGATAGCGCACCCCGTCATCGGGAGCTTCTTCTTCGTAGACACGTTTCAGTTTGATCATCCTCGAACCTCCAAAACTCAACCGGCTGCGCGCCCCAGACCCGGCGCGCCGGCCGCCGGCAAATGCCCGGCCCGCTCGAGGCCGTCGAGCAGCAGGTGGAAATAGATCAGCCCTCCGTACGGGCGCCATTTCTCGACGACGCGCGCAACGCGGCCGTAGTCGAGCGGCTTGCGGAGCCGCAGCCAGCGCGCCAGGTTGTTGCGGGCGCCGATATCGTCGCCCGGAAAAATGCCGATCCGTCCCATGCCACGCAGCAGAACGTATTCGGCGGTCCACCGGCCTACGCCCGGCAGATCGAGCAGCCGCTCCATCGCTTCGGCGTCGTCCAGGTCCGCCATCGACTCCAGATCCAGCCGCCCGGAGGCAATCTGCCTGCCCAGCTCGATCAACTCGCGCGTTTTGGCGCCGTTGAGACCCAGCGCTCGCAACGACTGCGGCGCCGTCCTCGCCAGGTCTTCCGGCCGCGGAAACGCCTGCCGCTCCGCTTGCTTTCCGAACGGCAGCCCGCACAGTGCCGCAAGCCGGTTCAACATGAGAATGCCGACGTGCAGGCTGAACTGCTGGCAAACGATCCCGTTCACCAGTCCTTCCCAGACGGTGGGGAACCGCGGCGGCTTGAGCCCGCGAAAACGCGACGCCAGCTCGTCGAGGCGGCTGTCGCCTGCCGCGAGCCGGTAAAAAGGACTCAGGTCGATCCGCAAACCCAACAGCCGTTCGAGCGCACTCGTCGCCGCGCTCTTTGCGTTTGCCGGAAGATACGCCGCGGAGAGGGTGACCTCGAGCCGTGGCGCATTCACGGTTCCTGCTTGCCTGGCGCCGGCGAGCACCGGTTTGCCTCGTATGGCCAGCACGCGCTCGTAGGTTTCCCCGTCCCACCGATCCACGGCGTTTTCCGGCCGCCGCCGGATCGCCCAGGCAGTCAGATCGAGCCGGAACGGCGGCGCCGGATCGATCGAAAAAAAGGCGCGCAACTCACACCTACGCGGTCTTCACACTCTCCGGTTGATAGGTCCCCGGTTCCTTACGAAAGCTGATGGCGAGCCGGTTCCAACCGTTGACGCCAGAGCCGCCCGCTCGCATGTCGATGCAATAGGCGCAGCCGTTCATCTGGGGGGCGCGGAGCCGCACGAGTTCCAACAGGGATTTCTCGAGGCCGCTCTGCCGGACGTAGCTCTCCAGCCCCCACATTGCGCGTACCCCCTCGTGCACGGTCCCCGAATAATCGATTCCGGGTCTTTCCATGTACACTGCCTGGCCGCCGGCTCGCCTATGCGGCGGTGAGCGCCATCGGCCGGCCAGTCGCTTTGCGCACCTCGATCTGCCCGTTGCGGACTCGCGCCTCGAGGCAGGGCTGGGGATGGACAGCGGGCCCGTCCAGCACGCGCCCGTCCTCCAGCGCGAACCGCGAACAGTGCCACGGGCATCTCACGCTGCCGTCTACCAGTTTGCCCTCCGAGAGCGGGCCGCCCATGTGCGAGCAGGTCTCGGCCAGAGCGAAGATGCGGTTGCCGCGTTTCACCAGCAGAATGGGCACGCCGTTGTGCTGCGCGCGCCGCAGCGCGCCATCCTGGAGTTCCGACTCGGCCAACACGGGGACGAAATCGCCGGGGAGCATCTGCCCCGCCGTGTGATCAACCCCCACCCGCTGCTCGTACACCATGTTGCCGCCCAGTCGCGCAGCCGCGGTTGCAACGGCATATCCGAGAGCGGAAAGCAGGCGGCCGGATGCGCGCGAGTTCTGTTTGCGCTTTACCAGGGAGCTCGCAAACAGCGCCACCCCTCCCACGTTCATCAGGCCGTGTGTCAGACCGATACGGCGCGCCGGGGGATCGGTGTCCTGCCAATCCGTCAAGCCGGCTACCGCCGCAGCCAGCGCTCCGGCTATTCCCAGCCCCAGGGCGGTGTCGGCGGCAACGCCGAATTCCTTTCGGCCGCTGACGGCGTCGATGACATCGAAGACCATCGCCGCGGTCCACGCTCCGATCGGTATGTCGGTGAGCGCTGCGTGAAGCGGATGCCCGAGCCAGGTGCCGTGCAGGGCGTTCTTGGCTTTCTGTCCATTGGGGCCTGCGCTTTCAAAGGCCTTGTGAAGCGCGTGCTGAAGTTTTTCCTCCGCCGGCCGCAACCACTCCTGCCGGGCGATCACACCGATTGTCCCTCTGGTCCCCATGCGCCCCCCTTGACCTCATCGTAACGCCCGAATTCGACAATGCCCAACTCTGGCCCGCTGCACGTTCCCTTCGCCGGCGGCAGCAGGCAGGGCGGGCGCTCGGCGCCTCCGGAAATCGCGGTGCGCGCAGCGGATGTCGGCGCTATTGTTGAATCAAAATGGCTCGTCTGGCGTTCCGGGCGATTTTGGGGCTGTCCTTCTCGTTCTGCGCGGTCTCCCAGACGCCCCCGCGCCAGATCGGGAGCGTGACCGTTCAGGCCAGTTTCCTCACGCGGCTGGAAGTCTGGGATTGGTTTAACGGCGCCGGAGAGAACGAGTACGCATTCTCCGGAAACCTCCTGCGCTTCGGTCTCTCCGGGCGGCGGAAGGGTCTTGACTGGCTGGTCGAAATGGCCGTTCCTTTCTTTCTCGATCTGCCTGCGAACGCGGTTGCGCCGCCGCCCCAGGGGCAGATGGGGCTCGGAGCCGCCTATTTCGCGGCGAACCACAACTCGCGCAACGCCGCGATGATTTTCCCGAAGCAGGCGTATCTCGGCTTCTCGCGCGGCGCCCACCGGCTGCGAATAGGACGATTTGAGTTTCTCGACGGCGGTCAGGAAACGCCGGCAAACGAGACGCTCGCGGCTCTCCAGCGGGACCGGATCGCCCAGAGGCTGATCGGGCCTTACGGTTTCAGTATTGTCGGGCGCAGCTTCGATGGCCTGCAATATGGCTGGAATAAGCCCGGCCTCAATTTCACCGCCATCGCCGTCCTGCCGACGCGCGGCGTATTCCAGGTGAACGGCTGGCGCAACCTCGATATCGCCGTGGTCTATGCCGCGCTGACGGGGCGAGTGGCCGTCAATCGGCAGCAGGGCCAGTGGCGCGTGCTGGGCGTCTATTACGATGACTGGCGCAACGTGAACAAGACGGACAATGTAGCGCCCTCGCTCGCCGCGGCCGATGCCGGAAGCATTCGTATCGGGACGTTCGGCGGGGACTATATTCACGTCGCGCCCACCCCGGCCGGCCCGCTGGATGCGCTGGTCTGGGGCGCCGGTCAGCTTGGGCGCTGGGGCAGTCTCGCCCAGCGGTCCGCAGCGTTCGCCGTGGAAGGCGGATGGCAGCCGAACGGGTTGCCCCGTTTGAAACCCTGGCTTCGAGCCGGTCTCGATTACGGCAGCGGCGACGGGAATCCGCTCGACCGCGTCCACGGCGCCTTCTTTCAACTCCTGCCGACGCCAAGACTGTACGCCCGGTTCCCGTTCTTTAACATGATGAACAACCGCGACCTGTTCGTCAGCCTCATCCTGCGGCCCCGCAAGAGTGTTTCGTTCCGCGCCGATGCGCACGACCTACGACTTGCCGACCGCCAGGACCTCTGGTATACCGGAGGCGGCGCATTTCAGCCCTCCGCCTTCGGCTACATCGGGCGGCCTTCGGGCGGCAATCACGGCCTCGCCAACCTATACGACATCAGCATGGACTGGAGGCTCAGCGACCGCGCGACATTGGCCGCATATTACGGTTTCGCAGCCGGCAGGCTCGTCATCCGGCAGATCTACCCGGCCGGGAAGAATGGGAGCTTCGGTTACATCGAGCTGGACTACCGGCTTTGAATATGCAGCCAGTGTTCGGCTCGCCCGCAACGGGACGCCGGAAGTCTGCGGCGCGTTTCTCGGCTACAATGGCTGGCGTCGTGGCATCGGGAGAGAACTATCGCCGGCGGGGCCCGATCGCTGTGCGAATCCAGACACTGCTTCCGGCCTACTTCGCCCTGGTCATGGCCACCGGCATCGTCGGCATCGCTGCGCACCTCGAAGGCCTCGAACTGCTCGCTCAGGTCCTCACATGGCTCAACACGGCGGCATTCATCATTCTTTGCGCTCTTACCGCCGCCCGCATTGTTTTGTACCCACGCGCGTTCTTTCGCGATTTCTCCGATTTTGATCGCGGACCGGGGTTCTTCACGCTGGTTGCGGGCGCGGGCGTGCTCGGCTCCGAGTGGCTTACCGTGTATGCGAACTGGATTGTCGCACTGATCCTCTGGCTGGTCGCGATTCCCCTCTGGTGCTGCTTTATGTACGGCGTATTCACGTCGTTCATCGTTCGAGAGCACAAGCCGCTCCTCGCCGACGGGATCAATGGCGGCTGGCTGATCGCGGTCGTCGCCACTCAGGCTGTTTCCGGGTTAGGCTCATTGTTGTCGCCGGAGTTCACGCATTATCAAAATGCAGTGCTCTTTTTCGCGCTTTCCATGTGGCTGTGCGGGGGCATGCTCTACATCTGGCTCATCTCGCTGATCTTCTATCGCTACACCTTTTTTCGCTTTCTCCCTTCCGACCTGATGCCGTCTTACTGGATCAACATGGGCGCGATGGCGATCTCCACGCTTTCCGGCGCGCTCTTGATCGAGCGGGCTCCGGCGGCTGATTTCCTCGCGAACATGCTTCCGTTCCTGCGAGGCTTCACGCTGTTCTTCTGGGCCACCGCAACCTGGTGGATACCGATGTTGGTGATTCTCGGCTTCTGGAGACATGTCGTGAAGAAGTTCCGCCTCGCCTACGATCCGCTTTACTGGGGCGCCGTGTTCCCGCTGGGTATGTATTCGGCGTGCACTTACCGGCTGGTCGAAGCGATGAACCTGCGCTTCCTTGCCTGGCTACCCGTGGCCTTCCTGTATATCGCGCTGGCAGCGTGGCTCGCCACCTTCGCGGGCCTGGTGCGGAGATTGGCGGCCGTCTTTCGCCCCGCACCCGGCCCTGCGGTCTGAGGCATGAAAGCTGGTCTGGACTTCCGCCACCGCGGGTGTCATAATCGGCTTCGGAAGTTTAACACTCATTAATCTGATTGCTCCGTATGCCTGGGTGGAGGAGCCACACAGACTCGTCGCGCGGGAAGCGCGCGCCCGCATTCGGTTCACTGCTGTTCGCGCTGCTTCCGACATCCCTTGCGTTGTGGGCGCAGCCGCAAGTTCCGCCGGGCGATGCCGCGGCCGGCGAGCGGCTCTTCACGGGAAAGCGCCCGTTCCGAAACGGCGGGCCGGCCTGCGCCGTTTGCCACTCGATCGCCGGAATTCCTTTTCCGAACGGCGGCGTACTGGGCCCGGAACTGACCAGGACGTATACGCGCTTCGGGCCTGTGGGCATGGATGCGATGTTGGAAACCCTTTACTTTCCCGCCATGGTTCCGCTGTTTGAGAACCATGCGCTCACGCCCGGCGAGCAGGCGGATTTGAAAGCGTTCTTTCAAAGCGTCGCCTCCCGCCCCCCGCCGCCTGACTACACCCTGGAATTCGGGCTCATAGCTCTCGGCGGGCTCGGGGTGCTGCTGGCGGCAACCGCGTTGATCTGGAAGGCGCGGCTGCGGAGCGTGCGCGAACCGCTGGTGGAGAGGGCCACAGGAGGACGCGCGTGAGCTGGATCAAGGACATCGTCAACCCGAACATGCGCCTCTGGGAGGAGTTCTACCGCAATCGCTGGGAACACGACGCGGTCGTTCGAAGCACGCACGGGGTGAATTGCACGGGCGGCTGCTCCTGGTGGGTATATGTGAAAAACGGGCTCGTAACGTGGGAGATGCAGGCGACGGATTATCCCAGGCTCGAGCCGCACCTGCCGTTTTACGAGCCGCGCGGCTGCCAGCGGGGCATCGTCTATTCCTGGTACATCTACAGCCCGGTCCGGGTGAAGTATCCGTACATTCGCGGCGTCCTTGCGGACCTGTGGCGCGAAGCGAAGCTCGCGCATCCGGATCCGTTGGCCGCCTGGGCCGCACTGGTCGAGAACGAGGATGCCCGGAACCGGTATCACACCGCCCGGGGTAGAGGCGGCTTCCGGCGGACAAATTGGGAGGAATGTCTCGAGATCATTGCGGCTTCGATGCTGTACACGGCCCGGAAATACGGCCCGGATCGCGTCGTCGGCTTCTCCCCGATTCCAGCCATGTCGATGGTGAGCTATGCGGCCGGGTCGCGGTTCCTCCAGTTGTTCGGCGGCACGCTCCTCAGCTTCTACGATCTGTACGCGGACTTCCCGCCGGCGTCGCCCGAGGTCTGGGGCGAGAAGACCGACGTCTCGGAAAGCGCAGATTGGTTCAACAGCAAATACATCGTCGTCGAGGGCAGCAACCTGAACATGACGCGCACGCCGGACGTGCACTTCGCCGCCGAAGCCCGTAATCACGGCGCCAAGCTGGTGGTGCTTTCACCCGATTTCAGCCAGGTCTCGCGCTACGCCGACTGGTGGATTCCCGCAAACGCCGGAATGGACGGCGCCTTCTGGATGGCTGTGGATCACGTCATCCTGAAGGAGTTTCACCTGGACCGCGAGGTGCCGTATTTCACCGATTACGTGGCGCGCTATTCCGATGCGCCGTTTCTGGTTGAAGTGAACCACACCGAGGCCGGCTATCGCGCGGGCCGGTTTCTGCGCGCGAACCGCCTCGCGCGCTACGCCGCGGTCGAGAACGGCGACTGGAAGTTCCTCGTGTTCGATAAAGCGGCACAGCAGCCGCGCATGCCGCAAGGATCCATCGGCTCCCGCTGGCAAAAGCAGAAGGGCCAGTGGAATCTCGAAATGAAAGACGCCCTGGACGGGTCGGCCATCGAACCGTTACTCAGCTTTCGCAACCGCAGCCGGGATGTGCTGCCTGTGACCTTCCTCGAGTTCGGCGAGGATAAGGTCGTCGAGCGCGGTGTTCCGGTGGAATACGTCGAGACGGTCGATGGCCGCGTCGCGGTCACGACGGTATTCGACCTGCTGATGGCGCAGCTCGGCGTGGACCGCGGCCTGGCCGGCGATTACCCGCGGTCCTACGACGACGAGAACGCGCCGTATACGCCGGCATGGCAGGAGAAATTCACCGGCGTCGGCCGAAAGACCGTGATTCAGATGGCGCGGGAGTGGGCGATTACAGCCGAACGAACGCGGGGCAAGTGCACCATCATCGTGGGTTCGGGAATCAATCATTGGTATCACGCCAATCTCACTTACCGCGCCGGCATCACTGCCCTCATCCTCACCGGCTGCATCGGCGTGAACGGCGGCGGGCTGAACCACTACACGGGACAGGAGAAAGTCGCGCCGGCGGCGTCGTGGGTGTCGCTGGCGATGGCGCTCGACTGGGTAAAGCCTCCCCGGTTGCAAAACGGGCCGTCGTTTCATTACGTCCACAGCGATCAGTGGCATTACGAGCTCGCCTTCGCGGACTACCATCCGCCGCACGGTCCCTTCGCCAAGCGGCACACGATGGACCACGAGGCCGACGCCGTGCGCATGGGCTGGCTGCCGTTTTATCCGCAGTTCGATCGCAACCCGGCCGAGGTGGTCCGCCAGGCGGAGCAGGCGGGCTGCACGAGTGAAGCGGAAATCGTGGATTGGACGGTGCGGCAGCTTCGCGAGCGCAGACTGCGCTTCGCGGTCGACGATCCGGACGCGCCGGAGAACTGGCCTCGCGTTTGGCTTATCTGGCGCGCGAACGCCATGCACGCCAGCGCCAAAGGCCACGAGTATTTCCTGCGGCATTATCTGGGGACATACAGCAACGCGATCGCGCCTGAAGTGGCCGGCGAGACCTTGCAGGACGTTGTGCTCCGCGAGCCGGCGCCGCGCGGCAAGATGGACCTGGTTGTCGACATCAACTTCCGCATGGACACGACGGCGATGTTCGCCGATATCGTTCTGCCGGCCGCCTCCTGGTACGAAAAAAACGACCTCAACACCACCGATCTGCACTCCTACATCCACCCGCTCGGCCAGGCGGTTCCGCCCTGCTGGGAATCGAAAGCGGACTGGGACATCTTCCGCGCCCTGGCCGAAAAGGTGAGTGAACTGGCGCGCGGCGATGCCCCGTATCGCGATCTGGTGATGACACCGCTGCTGCACGACACGGAAGACGAGATCGCGCAGCCCGAGGTCAGGAACTGGTATCGCGGCGAGTGCCCGCCCGTGCCGGGAAAGACGATGCCGCGTTTGACCGTGGTCGAGCGGGATTACGCGAATCTGTATCATCGTTTCTGCTCTCTCGGCCCCGGACTGCGCGAAGACGGCGTCGAAGATCACGGCGTCCGAATGCCGGTAGCGGATCTGTACGACGAATTCGCCCGCAAGGCGCCGCGATACGAATGGAACGGCCATCGGTATCCCTCGTTGGTCGATCCGGTCGAGGTGGCCAACGCGATTCTGTGGTTCGCGCCGGAAACGAACGGCGAGATTTCCTACCGCGGCTTCGTCGAAAAGGAGCGGGAGTGCGGCGTGCCGCTCGCCGATCTCGGCGCCGGCGCCCGCGAGGTCCGCTGCGATTACGAGGCCCTGCGCGCGCAGCCGAGGCGGCTGTTGACGAGCCCGTGCTGGTCCGGCATCGCCAACGCCGGCCGCGCTTATAGCGCTTACACGCAGAACGTGGAGCGGCTCTCGCCCTGGCGCACGCTGACCGGGCGCCAGCACTTCTACCTGGATCATGAGGCGTATCGCGCCTTCGGAGAGAGCCTCCCCACTTTCAAACCGAAGATCGGCATCGAGCAGTCGAGGTATCTCGTGAACAGCGTGCCGGCGGGCAAATGCGTCAGTCTGAACTGCATCACGCCTCACGGTAAGTGGCACATGCATACCACTTACTACGACGACCTGCGCATGCTGACTCTCTCCCGCGGCATCGAGCCGTTCTGGCTTAGCGACAAGGACGCCGCGGAGATCGGCGTTCTCGATAACGACTGGGTGGAGGTCTACAACGATAACGGCGTCATCGTGACGCGCGCCGCGGTGAGCGCCCGCATCCCCTCCGGCGTCGGAATCTTCTATCACGCACCCGAACGCACCATCGCCTTCCCGAAATCGCCGGTCCGAAACAATCGCCGCGGCGGCGGGACGAACAGCATAACGCGGATGCGGCTGAAACCCGTGCTGATGGCGGGCGGCTACGGGCAGCACACATACCGCTTCAACGATTACGGCCCGGCCGCTTCGGATCGCGACACCTGGGTGCTCATACGAAAGCTGCCCGGCAAGCCTGTGCTCGATTGAGAGGCGCCCATGAACGTTCGTTCCCAGATCTCGATGGTGTTTCACCTGGACAAGTGCATCGGCTGCCATACCTGCAGCCTGGCGTGCAAAAATCTCTGGACCAGCCGCCGCGGCACGCAGTACATGTGGTGGAACAACGTCGAGACCAAGCCCGGCACCGGGTATCCGACGCTGTACGAGGACCAGGAAAAGTACCGCGGCGGCTGGGAGCGAACCGAAAATGGAAAGCTGCGGCTGAAGAACGGGCGCCGCATCGGCGAGCTTCTGAACATCTTCTACAATCCCCGGCTACCTCGTTTGGACGATTACTACGAGCCGTGGACCTACTGCTACGAAGACATCATCGACTCGCCTCCAACGGACGACCTCCCGGTGGCGCTGCCCGTTTCCATGGTGACCGGAAAAGAAATCGAGATCGAAGCGGGGCCTAACTGGGACGACGACCTCGGCGGCTCCGGCATCTACGCCGCGAACGATCCCAACCTGGCCGGGCTCACCGAAGACGAGCGCCGGCAGTTGTTCGAAGTGGAGCGGCTGGTCTTTTTCTATATACCTCGCATCTGCAATCACTGCCTCAACCCGGGTTGCCTGGCCGCATGCCCGGCGGGCGCCATTTACAAACGCGGCGAGGATGGAATCGTGCTCGTCAGCCAGGAAAAGTGCCGCGCCTGGCGCATGTGCGTTTCCGGTTGCCCTTACAAGAAGACTTACTTCAACTGGTCCTCCGGAAAGGCAGAAAAGTGCATTCTCTGCTATCCGCGGCAGGAGACGCAGCAGGTCCCGGCCTGCATGCATTCGTGCGTCGGCCGCATCCGGTACCTCGGCGTGCTGCTCTACGATGCCGACCGCATCCATGAGGCTGCCGCACGGCCGGATGACGAACTGGTGGAAGCGCAAAGAGAGATGATCCTGAGCCCGTTCGATCCGGATGTCGTCCGGGGAGCGAAGGAGAACGGGGTGGAGGACAAGATCATCGAGGCCGCCCGAAGGTCCCCCGTATACCGGTTCGTTAAAGAGTGGAAGCTGGCGCTGCCGCACCATCCGGAGTGGCGCACGCTGCCGATGCTCTTTTACGTGCCGCCGCTGCTGCCCGTGATCGCATCGTCGGAAAGCGGCCGCTACGAAAATGCGGCCGACTTTTTCAGCTCGCTCGAAAGCATGCGGCTGCCGATCCGCTACATGTCGCTGCTGTTTTCGGCCGGCCGGGACGACATCGTCGAGGCTGTCTACCGGAAGCTGATCGCGCTGCGGCTTTACAAGCGCGCGCAAAGCGGCGGCTACATCGCGGCGGACCAGGCGCGGCGCGCGGTCGAGGCGGCGGGCACGAATCCCGAAGAGCTCGAGTCGATTTATTACCTGAGCTCGATTGCCGGATTCGACGAACGGTTTGTCATTCCGCCTTTCCTGCGGGAAGCAGCCGTCGAAGCGGTCGAGAACCCGCTCGAGAAACAGGAAGGGCAGGGGGCCGGGTTCCTGCGCCTGGGCAAGCGGGGTTGGTAGCCATGGCCGGCCGTCTGTCGATCTGTAGCGACCTGGCGGACTTGTTCGAATATCCGGGACCGGAACTCCGCGCCCGCACGGACAAGTGCATCGCGCGCCTGGAGCCGCTCGATTTCGCCGCGGCGAAACTGCTCCGCGAGTTCCGGCGCGAATTGGAGGCCATGCGCGATGGCCCGCTCCAGGAAGCCTACACGGCTGCTTTCGACATGCAAAAGGACCGCTGCCTCTACGTCGGCCACCACCTCTTCGGCGAGGATTGGCGCCGCAACCTTTTCCTTTCGTTGCTGAACGAGCACTACCAGGCGCGCGGGTTTGCGAGCGGCAATGATCTGCCGGATCACCTCCCGGCGATGCTGCGGTTCGCTGCCCGGCATGAAGGCGATGCCGAGACCGGGGAACTCATCGGCGAATGCGTGGTCCCGGCGCTGCGCAAAATGGCCGCGCCCGGCGGATTGTACTCCTTGCCGCTGCGCGCTGTACTCGAGTTCCTCGACGGGGAGGCCGCATGATCAAGACATTTCTCTTCGCGGCATTTCCTTATATTGCGATCGTGCTGGCGGTGCTGGGCGGGCTCTATCGTTACTTCTCGCACCGGTTCACTTACTCGAGCATATCTTCGCAATTGTTGGAGAACCGCTGGTTGTTCTGGGGATCGGTGCCCTGGCATTACGGCATTATCCTGATTCTTCTCGCGCACCTGGGAACGGGGCTGTTTCCCTTCTTTGCCGCCTCCGTGCTGGGCAACCCCGTCACGCTTGTCGTATTCGAGCTGATCGGAATGGCCCTGGCGCTGTTCACGATTTTCGGGCTGATCGTTCTCATCGTGCGGCGGCTGCCGCTCGATTCGCTCGCGCGCTCCGTCACCTCGAAAATGGACTGGATTCTCCTGCTGTTTCTGCTGACCCAGGTAACGACCGGCTTCGCCGTCGCGTTGTTCGGACGCTGGGGCTCGCTGTGGTACCTGCGGACGGCGGCGCCCTGGTTCTGGTCCCTCTTCGAGTTCCAGCCGGAGATCAGTTCGGTGGCGTCCCTGCCGGGCTGGGTCCAGTTTCACATGATCTTCGGATGGGCTGTGATTCTGCTGTTCCCGTTCACGCGTCTGGTGCACATCTTCACCGTGCCGATCACGTATTTGTGGCGGCCGTATCAGGTGGTGATCTGGAATCGCGCCCCCAGCCGCCGGCAGTTGCTCGCCGCAACCCAGACTCAGACCGCCGGCAGCGATCCGCCCGGAGACGATCCCCCGCAGGAGGATGATCGCCGTCATTTCCTCTCGCTGTTCGGCATCGTTTTCGGCGCGTTCGGCGTCTTGCTGGTCGCGGTGCCAAGCGCCTGGTTCCTGATCGGCGGCTTGCGTAAGCCGCCTCGGGTCTGGAGAAGCGTGGGCAACGTGGACTCGTTCAAAATCGGAACGACGGTGAAGGTAGCGTTCCTGGACCCCTCGCCGCTGCCCTGGGCCGGCGTAACGGCCCGTACGGCGGCATGGCTGCGCCGCGAAAGCGCGGACCGCTTCATCGCATTCTCGGTGGATTGCACGCATCTGGGTTGCCCTGTGCGCTGGCTCCCGGAAGCTGACCTGTTCATGTGTCCCTGCCACGGCGGCGTGTATTACGGAAGCGGCAAGGTGGCCTCGGGGCCGCCGCCGCGCCCGCTGGTCACCTACCCGGTTCGAATCCGGAACGGCGCCGTCGAAATCCTGACTTCGCCGCTCCCCATCACCAGCTAGGGGGGCTCCGGTGAAACTGTTGAAGCGAATCTGGCTCTGGTTCGACGACCTTACAGGCACATCGGAGCTCTTCGGTCCCGCGCTGTTCCATCCTGTGCCGCGTGCTCGCCGCTCGCGATGGTTCTACGTCTTCGGCAGCGCAACGCTGACGGCCTTCCTCATCCAGATCATCACCGGCACCGCGCTCGCGAGCGCCTACGTCACCTCGTCGGGCGAAGCATACAGCAGCCTCCAGTTCATTACGGCCAACAGCATCGGGGGCGTCATTCGCGGTATTCACTATTTCGGCGCTTCGGCTATGGTGCTGCTGATCGGGATTCATACGATTCGCGTGTATCTTATGGCGGCATACAAATATCCGCGGATCATGAGCTGGCTGAGCGGCTCGATCCTGCTCGCTCTCACGCTCCTGACCGCATTTACCGGCCAGTTGCTGCGATGGGACCAGATCGGGTTCTGGACTGCGGTTGTCGCCGCGGAGCAGGCCGGGCGCATACCGTTCATCGGTGATTGGCTCGGGCATTTCGTGCTGGCCGGCGATACCGTCGGCGGGGCTACGCTCAGCCGCTTCTTTGCCGCGCACGTATTTTTCCTGCCTGCCTGCATTTTCCTCCTGCTGGGCCTTCACCTTTATCTGGTGATCCGGAACGGCATCTCCGAACCCCCGCAGTCGGGCAGGCGCGTGAATCCCAAGACGTACCGGCATTGGTATCACGCGCTGCTCGCGCGAGAGGGCCGGCCGTTCTGGCCCTATGCCGCCTGGCACGACGTGGTGGCGGGAGTGCTTGTGATCGTGGGAGTCGTGGTGCTGGCGATCACGGTCGGCCCGCCGGCGCTCGGCAAGCCGCCCGACCCGACCATCATCGAAGCTTCGCCGCGTCCGGACTGGTATTTCATGTGGTATTTCGCCTTGCTGTCGGTAATCCCGAAGTGGACCGAGCGCTGGGTCATCTTTCTGGGACCGCTGATCTTTTGGGGCATCCTGTTCATCTTGCCGTTCGCCGCTCCGCGCGGCGAGCGCAGCCCGCTGCGGCGCCCGTGGGCCATCATGGCCGTGATCTTCGCTGTTGTGATGATCGGCCATTTCTGGACGCTGGGCCTGGTGGCGCCGTGGTCGCCGCGCCTGGCGACGCCGCCCCTTCCGGCCGAGGTCGTCGGCACTACCAGTGGACCCGTCGCTATCGGCGCCGGCGTGTTTTACGAAAAAGGCTGCCAGTTCTGCCATATGGTCTCCGGCTACGGCGGCTTGCGCGGGCCGGACCTCACCTACGCCGGCGACCGCATGACCGCCGCCCAGATGAAGACTCGCATATTCAGCGGCGCGGCCAATATGCCCTCCTATACCGGCAACTTGACCCCGGACGAGTTGAACGATCTGCTCGCATTCCTGGAATCGAGGCGCCACCGGCGGCCACTGATTTAGGCGGCTCCCCAGTTGCGGCCCATAACGTGCGGCCCGGCACGCTCGAAAATTACTCGTGGATCACCGAGAAGAGCCGGCACGCCGTCACGCACCGGTTCCGGCATAACTGCGCCACGCTCCTGCTTGCCAGGCGTCCCCCCGGGGTGATCCATTCACAGATCGCCGTGACGATGAACCTGTACGCGCACGTGATCCCGGCAATCCGGAAGGAAGTCGCGGGGCAAATGGACGCCATTCTGGCGCCGCCTGCCGGGAAGGAAGAAACTGCTGCCGAAGAGCCCGTTGCTTGAAACATCTGGTGGGCCCTGTAGGATTTGAACCTACGACCAACGGATTATGAGTCCGCTGCTCTAACCGCTGAGCTAAGGGCCCGGAACAAACGGGAGTGCGCGCGGCGAGGGCCGCACGTCAATATTGTACGTCACGCGGTGTGTGGCACAATGGGCGCTTGAACGGAAAGCGCTACCTCCCGGACCTCTGGATCGCCGCGGCGATCTTCGCCGGGAACCTGCTGATCCTTGGCCCATACCTGTTCACCGACTTCTCCAGCGAGCCCTGGAACAACGGCTACATCTACATCGCGATCGCGCGCATGTTCCGCGATCACCCGTGGACCTGGGATCCGCTGCACTATGCCGGGGCGCCGTTCCGGTATCTCTACCCGCCGATTTTTCACGTGCTGATCGGCGCCGTGCCGGTGGCGAGCCTGGGACGCGCGTTTCACCTGGTCTCGGGGCTCGGCTACGCGCTCGCGCCGGCCGCGCTGTACGTCCTCGCCCTCCAGTTGTTCCGCTCGCGCCTGGCGGCCGCCTTTGCCGCGGTCGCCTACAGCGTGTTTCCATCGCCGCTGTACGCCGTTCTGCCGCAGTGGGGAAACCTCGCGCTGCCGTACCACCCGCCATGGGGATTCGTGACATTCATCCGCTACGATGAAGCGGCGCACACCTTCGGGCTGGCTCCGATGTTCCTGTCGGCCGCCGCCGCGTGGCGCGGGCGTTGGCGCACCGCGGCGATGCTGGCCGGAGCGGTGCTGCTGACGAACTGGCCCGCGCTGATCGGCCTCGGCTTCCTGATCGCCGGCATCGCCGTGGCGCGCCTGCGCGACCTCGGGCCCGTGAAGGCGCCCTCGTACGCGTTCGGCCTGGCGGGCACGGCTTACGGCCTGGCGGCGTTCTGGATGACACCCGGCTATTTCGTCTCCTCGACGCTGCTGAACCGGGTGGTGCTGCGGCACGCTCCCGTTCCCGCCGCGCCGTGGACCGCGGAAACCTGGCTGATCCTGTCGGCGGCGGCCGCGCTGATCGGCCTGGCGCTTTGGCGCCGCGTGCCCCAAGCGCTCTCGTTTGCGCTTGCATGGGTGGCGCTTTCGGGCGCCGTGATCGTCAGCTTCACGCTGGCCGAAAACGCGCTGCTGCCCTCGCCGAACCGGTACATGCTGGAGTTCAACGCGGGCACGGTGCTGTTGCTGGCCGCACTGGTTTCGCTCGTCCCGGGGAAGTGGCGGCCCATCGCCGTGGGGGCCGCAACAGCGGCCGGCCTGATGCTTGCGTCCGGCTTTCTGGCACATGCCTGGAGCTTCGAGCCGCGCCCCCGGGACCCGCGCACGGGCCCGGCCTGGCAGGCCGCGGACTGGCTCAACCGGAACAACGGCAGATCGCGCGTCCTCGCCTCCGGAGAGCTCGACAGCACGCTGTCCCTGTGGTCCGACGCGCCGCAGGCCGGCGGCTCCGGGCAGGACCTCTCGAATTTCCTGATCTTCGCGGCGGAGCGCGAGGTGGCGCTCGGCGCCTGCAGCGCGGGCTCGGATCGCGTGGCGCAACTCTGGCTGCGCGCGCTGAATGTGAAGCACCTCGTCGTGCACCATGCCGCCTCGCGCGAAAACTTCCACTGGTACGCGCAGCCGGAGAGGTTCCGCGCGATGCCCGTCGCGTGGGACAACGGCGCGGGAGATACGATCTACCGCGTGCCGGACTCGGGGGCGAGCGACGCGGTCGTGGTGGACCTGGCGGCGCTCGGCCGCCTGCCGCGCCTGCGCTCGACCGCCGACGCCGCCTTCCTCGAAGCCTACGTCGCGTGGGCCGCCGGCAAGCGCCCGGCCTCGATTCGCTGGACCCGCGACGATGCCGCCGACCTCGACGCCACGCTCGCGCCCGGCGAGGCGATCCTGGTCAAGAGCAACTACGACATCGGCTGGCGCGTTTCGGCCGGAAGCCTGGCGGCCGACCCGATCGGCTTCCTGCTGATTCGAAGCGCTCCGGGACCGCAGCATCTGGCGCTGCGCTTCGGCGCGTCCTGGGACACCTGGCTCGGGCGCGCGATCAGCCTGCTGACGGTCGTTCTGCTCTTCGCCGGCGTTCGTACCGCGCGCATTGCCGCCCTTGCCGTGATCCCCGCCGTGGCCGCGTACGCCGTGCTGCTGTGGACCGCGCCTCCGACGGCCGCAATCGCCGAGGACACCTTCGCGCGTGTCGCACCGCCCATCATCAACGCGGGCGGAATCGTGAACAACGGCAGCACCGTCGCCGTATGGGGGCTGAATCTCGGCGGAACGGCGGACAAAGTGCGCGTTCTGGTGGGTGGCCGCGAGGCGGAGATCGTGCACCGGGACAAGTACGTCTTGGACATCAAGCCCCCGGCCGGCCTGCCCCCGCACGCGGAGATCAGCGTGGAAGTGAACGGCTGCCGCGGGAATGCGTTCACGCTGTGACACATCTCCGCAGCCGCACCCGGTCCCCGGCCGTGGCGCGCCGGGCACAACCGGCTCACTTGCCGGGTTGGGTCTGGCCCTGGAAACCGCGCGTCGCGGCGTTGCCCATCATGTCCCTGCGCACGTCGTAGATGAACTCCCACTCCTTGAACTTGGAGCGGCCGTCGAGCGTCTTAATGCCCGAATCCTCGGATGTGCTCGCGACGCCGGCAATCAGGCCTCCAAACAGGGACCCGCTCGATCCGCCGGGGCCCCGGATCTGGCTATTGATGATTTGCAGCGCGCTCTGCCCGCCCTGCGAACCGAAGCTGACGCCTGGCGGCGTGTACAAACCCGAGCCCGGCGCGCCTCCGGGGCCCTGGTTCCCCGGCTGCATCGAGGAGATCATGCCCGGACCCGACGGTTGACCGCCCGGCCCCATGCCCGGCTGCATCTGCTGGCCGTACGGTCCCGGCATTCCGGGAATGTTCTGCGTGGGATACGGCGTCTGCCCGGGCGCTTGCCCCTGCCCCATCTGCTGCGGCGTGCCCGGCTGATAGATTCCGCCGATCATGACGCCACCACCAACCGCCGTGCCCTGCTGCGGCGTTCCCGGCGGCAACGAGCCCGGCTGGATTCCGGCCGGCTGCTGCTCCTGCGCCGCCTGGTCCGGATTCACATCGCCTCCGGGCGCCTGCCCCGCGCCGGCCATCGCGCCCCCGGCGCGCATATCGCTCGGCCTGACCCTTGTCAGCGTCCACGGCTGTGATTGCGGCGCGTTCGGATCCGTCTGCGTCGAGTTGAAGCTCGAGCCGTATGCCGCGGTTCCGAGCGCCGGCCCCGGGTTCGTCCCCATCCCCGAACCCGGTCCCGCGCCGGAAGCCGCTCCCGTGGTGGAAGCGTTCAAATTGGTCTGCGGCGCCGCCTGCGTCAGCGAATCCGGGAACACGCCGTTTCCGGCGATGTGGATCAGCCGCCACTCGTCCTTCCCCGTCATCGGATCAACGAACTTCTTGCGCAGGAAGTGCACATCGTTGGTATTGAGCAGCGCGTCGATCGTGGGCGGATATCGTCCCTGGTTCTTCAGCACGTACACCTTGATGGCGCGCCTGTATTCGTTGCCGCGGTCGATCAGCAGTTGTTCCTTCGCGCGCTCCGCCTCGAAGAGCACGCGCGGCATCTCCGTATACAGCGCGATGGCCACCATCGCCGCCATCAGGAACACGAACAGCAGCGCGAATCCCTCTTCGGACTTCCGCCGCCGCGCTCTCATCCGGGCTGCTCCTCCAGCCGCAGGGTCTGCTGGTGGTTGTACTGCACGTCTTCCACTACCACGAGGTTTACGCCGATGCGCACCACCTTGTAGCGATTCTTGATCAACTGACCCTCGGCCGCCACGATGATGTCGTCGCCGTCCAGGAAGAACGCCTTCTTGACGCCGCCGCGCCCCTGCACCGAATAGCCGTAAAACTTCAGCGTGATCGGCGGTGGCGGAGGCTTCGGCGGATCGGAGGGTTTGGCGGGCTCGGCAGACGCGGCCGCCGCGGCAGCCTGCTGCGGCGCCGGCTTCGGGATGATCTTCGGCTCCGGCGCGGGCGGCAGCGGCGCCGCGCCGAACTGGAACAGGTTGCGCTCGGTCGTTCCTAAGCTCACGGCTTGCACCTTGGCCAGCAAGTCCAGGCGCAGCGTCGGATCCGCGGTCGTTGGATCGACATCCTTCTCGCGGAAGTTCAGCCGGAACTGCTGCGCATCGGGCCTCAGCGACGCGCGCGGGCGCGCCTGCGCCGCCGCTGCCGGCGGTTGCCAGACCGCGCCGTCGGCCGCGGCGGCCCGCGCCGATGCCGAAGCGCCCCGCGGCGCCGCCGTTTCCGTGTCCGTCGCCAGGAAGTTCGAGTACACGAAGTAGCCGAGCACGAGCAGAAGCAGGCCGAGCGCCGCCAGCTTTTTCGGCTCGGCTCCCACCTTCACCGGTTTCATCGCATCACCTGCTTTCGCTCGCCGAACCCGCGGCGCGGCGGTGGAGCCACGGGCGGCTGGTTCGCGGGAGCGGAGGGCAGGAAGCCTCTCCCGGTCGTTACCGGCGGAACCTGCTGCACCGGTTTCGGCGCCGGCGCCGCGGGCGCGGCCTGCGGCAGTTTCACCGCCGCGGCCTGTGGCTGCGCCGCCGGCTGCGGCTGCGCGGGCGCCTGCTCATCGGCCATCGCCACCTGCTGGTCCGGCCCGCCTTCCCGCACGAACGCGTCCAGCTTCATCGTTATGTTCAGCACCTGGCTGGCCTGCTGCGGCGCCGCCCTCAGGGTCTCCACCACCAGGAATCGCGGCGAGCGGTCCAGCAGATTCAGCAGCCTCACCAGGTCCGGATACGTCCCCTGGTAGTTCGCCGTGATCGTCACTTTAAAGAGACTGTCGCTGCCCTCGATCGGCTCGAGCTGCGTTGTCGTTTCCGCCTGCCGGATGCCCGCCTGCCTCGAGATCTCGTTGAATTCTCCGAGCAGGTTCGGCGCGGCGGTCTTGCGGCTCAGCATGTGCGTGTCGAGAAATTTATCGCCATCCGTCCGCGCGGCCTTGACCTTGTTCACCACGGTCCGCAGATGGTCGAGCGAGGCCTGCTGGTCGTGCACCTGCCGGCGCAGCGCCGCCGCCTGCTGTTCCAGGTCTTCCGCCGAACCCGCCCACGGCTTGAACACCAGCGCCGCGGTCACCACGTTGGCCAGCAGCAGCAAGCCCAGGATGACGCGCAGAAACACGCGCGGATCCTTCAGGCGGGCCCGCAGCGCCCCGGCGTCGAGTTTATAATTGCTGCGCATATCTCACCGTCACGCGAAATTTCAACAGCGGGTCCTGCTGCGTCGGCGGAATCTGGTTGTAATTCCAGGCGTCGCCGAACAGCGGCGATGCCGCGAGCTGCTGGAGCATCTTCACTACCGGGACCGCCGAATCGGCCGCCACCACCATGTCGAGGTACACCTGGCGGTCCGCCGTGATCTGCGGCCGGATCTCCATCAGGCGCACGTTGTAGGGCGTGACTTTCTCCAGATCGCTGAACAGCCGCGTCCAACTGATCGCTTTCGCGTACAGCAGCCGGTTCAGGAACAGGTTGCGCTCGAGGACGCTGGCGTTGTCCGGCTCCCGCAGCAACGCATTGAGCTGCGCCTGCTCGGCCTGCGATTTTCGCAGCTCGGCCTGGAGCCGCGCGATCTCGGCCTTGGTCGAGGCCGCCTGCCCGCTCTCGGTCACCGATAGCGAGATCAGCATTCCCAGCAACCCCAACAGCGCCACGGCAATCGCGGCTGAGGCCACCAGCATCGGCCGCGTCTTCTGGAACGGCCGGCTCGCCAGATTGATCGGTACTCTCAACGCTGAAACTCCTCGCTGCCTTCCAGGAATCCGAGCAGGCCCGCGTTATGCTGGTCCGGCGCGCCGAACCGCGACCGGAGCGGCTCCACTTCGATATCCGTTTCGCTCATCAGCTCCCGGCGCAGATCCTCGATCGCGGGCCCGAATCCGCAGGCCAGCACGCGCCGCGGCCTGGCGGCCAACTGGTCCTCGACATAAGCGAAGGTCGGGAACAGATTCCCGGCGACTTCCGCCGCCGTGCCGCCTTCCAGATCGATCGTGCGCAGCAGCTTCAGCACGTTTCCATCGATCACCGCCAGGATCAGCCCGCGGCCGCACAGCTTCGCCATCACCGAAACGCCTTCGCCGCGCACCATCTCGAGCGCGCACAGCGCCGAGGTCGTCACCACGCCGGGCTCGAAGCCCGCCGCCCGGAACGGCGCCTCGTACCGCGCCAGAATTTCGTACGGCGCAACCGACACCACGACATCGAATTTCGTGTTCTTCTTTCCGTTGTGCCCGCCCTGCTGCGCGTAATAGCTCAGGCCGGCCGACTCCACGTCGAACGGCACCGTCTTCTTGATGCGGAACCGCACCAGCGCCCGCTGCTCGGCGGCGTCCTGGGGGAAGGCGTCGAAATCGAGAACCGACGTCCGCACGGCGAAGTCCGGCAGGATCAGCGCCGCGCGCTGCCGCTTCTTCTCGCCCTTGGGCGCCAGCGCCGCCACCTTCGCCTGCAGCACGTCCATCCGCAGGATATTGTCCTGGACCGGCGACACGGCGATCACGCCCGGATCGAGCTCCTGAAACGCAAGCTGCGGCGGCCGCCCGCTGCGCGCCATTGCGATACCCGCTTCGGACAGCTCGAAGACGTAGCGCGGCGGCGGGTCGTTGATCAACCTCGAAATCAGTTTCGGCGCCGTCATAATCCCAGGTCAGCCTTCGATAAAGGTGACCTTGTTGATCTCCTTCAATGTCGTCGCGCCCTCCTGGGCCTTGCTGATGGCGCACTCGCGCAGGAACGTCATGCCTTCCTCGCGCGCCACGCGCTTGATCTCCGAGGTGGGCCGCTTGTCGAGGATCATCTCGCGGATGCGCTCGCTCAGGTCGAGCAGCTCGGTGATCGCCGTCCGGCCGCGGAAACCGGTTCCGCCGCACTCGAAGCAGCCGTCGCCCTCGTAGAACGTGAAATCGCGCCACTTCGCCGGATCGAGGCCGCTCTCCTCGAGCACCGCATCGGAATAGCGCACCGGCTTGCGGCAGTGATGGCAGATCAGCCGCACCAGCCGCTGCGCCAGGATGCAGTTGAGCGCCGAGATGAAGTTGTACGGCTCGACGCCCATGTTCAAAAAGCGCCCCAGCACGTCGAACACGTTGTTCGCGTGCACGGTGGTGAACACGAGGTGCCCGGTCAAAGCTGCATTGATGGCTATCTGGGCCGTCTCCTGGTCGCGGATCTCGCCCACCATCACCTTGTCCGGGTCGTGCCGCAAGATCGAGCGCAGCCCGCGCGCGAAGGTCAGGCCTTTCTTCTCGTTCACCGGGATCTGCGTGATGCCTTTGATCTGGTACTCGACCGGATCCTCGATGGTGATGATCTTGTCTTCGTCGTTCTTGATCTCGCTCAGCGCCGCATAGAGCGTGGTGGTTTTGCCCGAACCGGTCGGTCCCGTCACCAGCACCATTCCGTACGGCTCCTTGATGTAGCGGCGGAACTTCGCCAGGTCGTAATCGGGGAAACCGACGACGTCGAGCGAGAGGCTGGCGAACTTCTCGCTCATCGATTCCTTATCGAGCACGCGGAGCACGGCGTCCTCGCCGTGAATCGTCGGCATGATCGACACGCGGAAATCGATCAGCCGGTTCTTGTAGCGCACGCGGAAACGGCCGTCCTGCGGGATGCGGCGCTCGGCGATGTCGAGCTCGCTCATCACCTTGATGCGCGAGATGATCGTCGAGTGCCAGTCCTTGGCGATCGGCGGCATGGCGTAGTGCAGCACGCCGTCGATGCGGTACTTGATCGCCACTTCCTGGTCGCGCGTCTCGATGTGGATGTCGCTCGCGCGCCGCTCGAGCGCGTTGAAGATCGTGGTGTCCACCAGCCGGATCACCGGCGCGATGTCGCTCTCGGCCGCGGTGAGCCGGTCGATCGACAGCGTCTCGTCCGAGCCTTCCTCGTCGCCCACCACGTCGAGCGCGAAGCCCTCGGTCACTTCCTCGAGCACGCGCTGCGATTGCTCGGTCTTCTTCAGCAGGTCCGAGATCTGCGACAGCGCCGCCACCTTCACGCGCAGCCGCTTTTGCAGCAGGATGGTGAGCTCATCGACCAGGTTCAGGTTCCGCGGATCGGCCAGCGCAATCTCCAGCAGCCCGTCCTCCACCTTCAGCGGGACGAAGTTGTAGCGGAACATCAGGTCCACCGGCACCGAGCGGAACAGGTCGTGGTCGATGTGACCTTCCCTCAGGTCCACGAACTCATACCGGTAGCGCCGCGCCAGTTCCTGCGCCTGCGCGACTTCCTGCGTCGGATCGGCCAGCTTCATTCGTTCGGTTGCCATGGTTCCCTTATCCCAGCGTGTCCGCAAGCGAAAAGATGGGCAGATATAGAGACAGGAGGACGAACGCGACGAAAACGCCCATGAATACCATGATCAGCGGCTCGATCAGCGACAGCGCCGCCGTCATGCGCGTGTTTACGTCGTCCTCGTAAAACTCCGCGACGCTCGCCAGCATCGAAGGCAGGGCGCCCGTCGATTCGCCGACCTCGATCATGTCGATCGCCAGGCCCGGAAAGATTTTCGCCTCTTTCAGCGAAATCGACAGCGACTGGCCCTCTTTCACCAGCTTGCCCGCGCCTTCGAGAGCCGTTCTGAGCAGGCTCGTCCCGAGCGAGCGCGACGAGGTCTCCAGCCCCTGCACCAGCGGGATGCCGCCCACCAGCAACGTGCCCAGCACGCGCGCGAACTGCGCCACCTGATACTTCAGCCAGATCTCGCCCAGGATCGGCGTGCGCATCTTCAGCCGGTCCACCCGCAGCCGCGCCGATTGCCCGCGCGACCATATCCGGAACGCGAAAATCGCGCCCACCAGCGCCAGGAACCCCGTGACGATGTAATTCCGCGCCGTGGTTCCGATCGCGATCAGCAACAGCGTCATCTGCGGCAGCTTCGCGTTCATGCTGCTGTAAAGCTGCGCGAAATTCGGCACTACGTAGGTGACCAGGAAGACCATCAGCGCCAGCACCAGCAACAGCAGCAGCGACGGGTAGATCAGCGATACGATGACCTTCTTCTTCACCGCCAGCGACAGCTTCTGGTATGCGATGTAGCGCTCCAGCACCTCCACGAGGCTGCCGCTCTTCTCGCCCGCCATGATCGACGTCACGTAGATGGGCGGGAACACGCCCTGGTCGCGGAAGGCGTCCGAGAGCAGCGCGCCGTTGCGCACCGCGTCGCGCACGTTGCGGATGTACGGGCCGAGCTTGGGATCGGTGAGGCGGTCCGCCAGCAGGTCCAGGCCTTTGAGAATCGGCAGGCCGGCGCGCACCAGCGTGACGAACTGCTGGTTGAAGATCAGGAATTTCTCGATGTTGAGCTTGGGCCTGCGGCCGCCGGAAAAACCGGGCGCGAGCGCGGCGATGCCGCTGCCGCGCGGCTTCACCGAGTAGACCAGGTATCCCTGCTGCGCGAAACGGTCCCGGGCTTCCTCCTCGGAGACCGCCGTGGCCACCTGCTGGTGCATCTCGCCGCGGCCATCCGCGTATTTCAGGACCCATTCCGGCATCGTCCGCTACCCTTCGGACTCCACTACCTCGGCTCCGGCCGGCGCCTTAAACTGGAACATGTTGTCGCTCAGCTTCGGGTTCATCTTTTCGTCGCTGAACTTGAACGACATCACGGAATTGTCCTGCCCCGTGATTACGAGCTCGCGAATTTCGTACGACGGCGTGACCAGGAACTTCACCTGCGTGAACGGCAGCCGGTCCGACTTCGCCTGCGCCGTGATCCAGGTGTTCTCGCCTTCCGGTTTCATCAGGAAGGTGCTGAACTCCTGCTCGAAATCGAGACGGCCCAGCAGGAACGCCAGCGGCGCCCGCATGTCGTCGCTTTCCTTCACCTTCGACCGCTCGACGCGGTTCTGTGAAGGCGTGTAAAGGTAAATGTACTTGCCGTCGCTGACGAACAGCTTCCCCGCCGGGTCCGTGTACTGCCAGCGCATCCGCCCCGGCTTGCGCAAAAACAACTCCCCCGACTCGGTTCTGGTCCCGTGTTGGGGCATTTCATACGTCTGAGAAAAAAGGACTTGCAACGTCCGCGCGTGGTTGTAGCGGTTTTCCACACCCTTTAGGACGGTGTGAAGATCCGGCCCGGCCGCCAAGGCCGACACCGCGAACAGGCAAACCCCAAGAGCTAAACGGGTCACATAAGCTTGACGTCGAATGAGGGCCGGGCGTGGAGGGAAACGTGAGTGGCATCCATAAAGCAGCCCCATTCCGTGCACAGATGCACAGCTTCGCCGGTTGTGCGCCTCCCCGACAGATCGGATCGGGCCGGATTACCTTGCCGTCATGGGACGGGCGAAAACAAGAGCCCGGCGCCGCGAAAACCTCATGAGCCGCCTTCCGTCCCGTGCGGGATAATGGTTGCATGTTCCGCCTGCTGGGTTGGGCGGTTGTCGTTCTCGCGGTTGGCGGCGCGAATCCCTCGCGGCCACTCAAGGAGACCCCCATGCCACTCAAGCTCATCATCCCCGCCTTTCCCGAGGGCGGCGAGATTCCCCGGGAATTCACCTGCGAAGGCGCCAATATTTCGCCCGCGCTCGATTGGACGGGAGAACCTCGCGATACGAAGAGTTTCGTTCTCATCATGGACGACCCGGACGCGCCCGCCGGCACCTGGAATCACTGGCTGCTGTGGGATATTCCCGCGGCGGTGCACTCGCTGCCGCCGGGGTACAAGCCAGGCCACCTGGGAATTTCCGGCGCCAACGATTTCGGGAATTTGGGTTACGGGGGCCCCTGCCCGCCGAAGGGCCACGGCCCGCACCGCTACTTCTTCCGGTTGTTCGCGGTCGACCTGGCCACGCTGCCGGTCAAGCCCGGCGCCAGGCGCCGCGAGCTGACCGCGGCCATCCATACGCATATCCTGGCCGAGACGCAATACATGGGAAGGTACGAGCGGCGCTGATGTTCGACCCCGGCCGCGTGGTGAGGCCGGAGCGGCTGGACTCCGCGGAAGCCGCGGAGATGGAAGCGAACCTGCGCGATATCGCCTGGGTGAATCGCTATCTGGGCGGTCACCGCGTGCTGCTCAAAGCGCTCGAGGGCGTGGTGGATCCGTCTGCGCGCACCTCAATTCTCGACGTGGGCGCCGCTTCGGGCGACATGAGCCGCGCGGTGCGGCGCCGCTATCCGAATGCGACGGTGATTTCGCTCGACCACCGGACGCGCCACCTGCGCCTCGCGCGAGGGCCGAGAGTGGCCGCCGACGCGTTCCAGCCGCCGTTCCGCGCCGGCAGCTTCGACTACGTGTACTGCTGCCACGTCCTGCACCACTACGCCGAGGACGCGATCGTCGAGGCCATCGCCGCCATGCGCCGGCTGGCGCGCCGCGCGCTCGTGATCGTGGATTTGGAGCGCCACGCGATACCGCGCGGATTTTTCCCAACCACCCAATGGCTGTTCCGCTGGACCGATCTGACGGTCCACGATGGAACTGCATCGGTGGCCGCCGGTTTCCGCCGCGAAGAGTTGGCCCGCCTGGCGCGCGCCGCAGGCATCGAGGCGCCCGAAGTGCGCCGCCACCGGCCGTGGTTTCGCTTGTCGCTGATAGATAGCCTGGAAAAACGGGACTAACGTTGCCGCCGTGCGCTATGATGGGCGAATTGCAGTACCAATGAAGCGAATCACCGTGCTTGTATTTTTATTGCTGGTTGGCTCCGCGGGCGCGGTTCACGCCGCAACACCGGTTATCCCGGAAATATCCAAAGCCATCGACCGGCTCTATAACTTCGATTTTCAAGGCACGCACGCCGCTCTCGACCGCTACATCGCCGCCCATCCGGACGAATCCCTGCCGTACGCGATGCGCGCCTCGGCGTACCTCTTCTATGAGCTCGACCGGCTGGGCATCCTCGAAAGCCAGTTCTTCGCCAGCGACAAGCGAATCGCCTCGAAAACGAAAGTCAGGCCGGACCCCGCGGTGCGCGCCGCCTTTCTCCGGGCCTGCGGCGACGCGGAGACCCGCGCCACGCTGACGCTCGCCGAGCACCCCAACGATGAGAACGCGCTGTTCGCCATGGCCGTCACGCTCGGTGTCATGACCGACTACACGGCGTTTGTCGAGAAGAAGCAGTTCGGCAGCTTGTCCTCGGCCAAGGGTTCGAACACTTACGCGCAGCGCCTGCTGAAGCTGGACCCCGGCTTCACGGACGCTTACGTCACCGCGGGGCTCAGCGAATACCTGCTGGGCAGCCTGCCGTTCTTCGTGCGCTGGTTCGTGCACTTCGACGGCGTCGAGGGCAGCAAGGAGCGCGGGGTCGAGCAGCTCCAGCGGGCCGCCAGCCAGGGCCGCTACCTCAAATCGTTCGCCAAGATCCTGCTCGGGCTCATTTACCTGCGCGAAAAGCAGCCGGCCCAGACGCGGCAGCTTCTGGCCGAACTCGTTCACGATTATCCGGAAAATCCGCTGTTCCGCAGGGAACTGGCGCGCTTTTCGACACAGACCGCCTCGGCCCAGTAGCAAAGCGCCGCCCGCGGGAGCGCGGTTTTTCGCTATTCCCCGTCCGGCACGGCGGCGCGCTGCGCGTCCACCATCGGTTGATTCAAGTTCAAACTCATCAGATACTGCCGGAATTGCGCGCCGAGGTCGTAGCGGCGGAGCGCGAACTCGACCGTCGCCTTCAGGAACCCGAGCTTGTCGCCGGCGTCGTAGCGCGTGCCTTCGAAGCGGTAGCCGTAAACGGGACGGTTCCGCAGCAGGTGCTTGAGGCCGTCGGTCAACTGGATTTCGCCGAGCGACCCGGGCTCGATGGATTCGAGCGACGCGAAGATCTCCGGCGTCAACACGTACCGCCCGATAATGGCGAGGTTCGAGGGCGCGTCCTCCGGCTTCGGCTTTTCGATCATGTTCCGGATGCGGTACAGGCGGTCCCGGGCTCCGTTGTGCGCCACCGGCTCGGCGTCCACCACGCCGTAAGCGGAGATGCTCTCGCGCGGCACTTCCATCAGCGCCAGCACCGGCGCGCCGAAGAATTCGTAGACGTCCAGCAGTTGGCGCAGGCAGGGGATCTCGGCGTCGATCACGTCGTCGGACAGCACCACCGCGAACGGCTCGTTGCCGACGATGGCCCGCGCGCGAAGCACCGCGTGGCCCAGCCCGAGCGCTTCCCGCTGCCGCACGTAGGCCACGTCGATCATGTCGGAGATATCGCGCACCGTGGCCAGCAGGTCCTTTTTATTGCGGGTCTCCAGCAGGTGCTCGAGCTCGAAGCTCACGTCGAAGTGATCTTCGATCGCGCTCTTTCCGCGGCCCGTAACGATCACGATGTTCTGGATGCCGGAGTGGATCGCTTCTTCAACGCCGTACTGGATCAGCGGTTTGTCCACCAGCGGCAGCATTTCTTTCGGCTGCGCCTTGGTCGCCGGCAGGAACCGCGTGCCCAACCCGGCGGCGGGGAAAACCGCTTTGCGCACTTTCGGAATCATGCCCACATTGTAACTTGCACGGGCATTTAGGGTTTCAGAAGAAGTTTTCCAATTGTTCGACGCGCTTCGAGCGCTTCGAGCGCTTCCGCTCCCTTTTCGAGCGGATAGACGCGGCCGATCACCGGCGTGATCGTCCCTTTCTCCACCAGATCGAGCAGCTCGCGAATGATCGGCGCCAACCGCTCGGAGTGCGCGAGCAGCGTCATCAGCCAGAATGCCGAAACGCTGACCGAATTCCGGAACATCGCGCCGATATCGGGCGGCTCCGCCCGGCCGCTCGCCATTCCGAAGACCACGATCCGGCCGAACGGCGCGGCCGCGCGGATATCGCGCTGCAGGAAATCGCCGCCGATGGATTCGAAGATGATGTCGGCGCCGCGTCCCCGCGTGGCGTCGAGCACCGGTTCGACGAAGTCCTCTTCGCGGTAATTGATGGTGACGTCCGCGCCCAGGCGCGAGGCGACCTCCAGTTTCTCGTTCGTGCCGGCCGTGGCGATCACGTGCAGGCCGAGGTGCTTGGCAAGTTGTATGGAGGCCGTGCCCACGCCTCCCGCGGCCGCATGCACCAGGATGGTTTCGCCGCCCCGCGCGCAGGCCGAAATGCGCAGCATGCCCATGGCGGTCATGTAGACCACGGGAAACGCGGCGGCCTGCTCGTCGGTGAACTTCGCCGGCGACCGCATCACGGCGCCTGCCCGCGCCACCGTGTATTCGGCGTACGTTTGCGCACCCGTCCCCATCACGCGGTCGCCGGGTTTCACGTGCTTCACGGCCGGGCCGGCCGCTTCCACCACCCCGCTGAATTCGAATCCGGGGATGAAGGGGAACGCGGGCTTCTGAAGGTAGAAGCCGCGGCGCATCATGGTGTCGGCGTAGTTCACGCCCGCCGCGGACACCTTTACGAGCACATCGGTTTTCCCGAACTCGGGCTTCGGAACCTCCTTGAGCTCGGGCATTTTTCCTTCGGATTCCAGTACGAGCGCCCTCATGGCCGTATCATCGCATGGAGGCGCCCGAATTGAGCACATAATTGAGCTATGGCGCTATTTCGTACGATCGCCTCCTGTGCGCTGTTGTGCGCGTGCCTGCCGCTTGCGGCCCAGCAGCAGAAATCCGACCCGAGGCAGCGCGTTCGCGCCGCCCGCGATCTGGCAAAACAGGGCGTCGAAGCGATCCCGAAGCTCACCCCCATGCTCAAGGACCCCTCGCCCGAGGTTCGTATCGAAGCCGTCAAGTCGATCGTCCAGATCGACACGCAGCACAGCCTGGATCCGCTGATCGAGGCCACCAGGGACAACGATCCCGAGGTGCAGATCCGGGCCACCGACGGGCTGGTGAACTTCTACCTTCCCGGTTACGTCGAGTCGGGCGTCGGCGCCACGCTGAAGCGCGCGGGGGCGGCCATTAAGGCCAGCTTCACGGGGCAGTCCGACCAGGTGATCGATCCCTATGTCCAGGTCCGCCCGGACATTATCGCGGCGCTCGGCAAACTCGCCTCCGGCAGCGTCAGCATGGACGCGCGCGCCAACGCCGCCCGCGCGCTCGGAATCCTGCGCGGGAAGGATGCGGTGCCGGACCTGATCAAGGCGCTCCAGTCCGGCGATGAGCAGGTGATGCTGGAAAGTCTGCTCGCTCTGCAGAAGATCCGCGATCCGGCTTCCGGCCCGCGCTTCTCGTATCTCGTGCTGGATATGGATCCGCGGATCCAGCTTGCCGCGATCGAGACCACCGGCCTGCTGCAGAATCGCGAGGCGCTGCCGCGGCTGCGCCGCGCGCTCCAGCAGAGCGACAACAAAGACGTGCGCCGCGCCGCGCTCGGGGCCATCGCGATGATGCCCGACGCCGCCAACCGTTCGCTTTTCCTGCAGTATATGAACGACAAGGACGAGCAACTGCGAGCCGCGGCCGCCGAAGGCCTGGCGCGGCTTAAGGACCCGGCCGATCTGCCGCTCATGGAGAAGGCCTACGCCGCGGAAGGCAAAATGCCCCCGCGCCTGGCCGAGGCTTTCGCCCTGGTGTCGCTCGGCCAGACGCAGATCGCGCAATTCAGCCCGCTCCAATACCTGCTCGACACGCTGAACTCGGTCGCCTGGCGGGGCGTTTCACGCGCGTACCTGATCGAGTTGACGCGCGATCCGGCCATCCGCGCGACCGTCCAGACCACGCTGAAGTCGGGCACAAAAGGCGAAAAGATGGAACTGGCGGGCATCCTGGCGCGCAGCGGGGGCAAGGATACGGTCCCGTACTTGCAGGCCCTGAGCCAGGACCCGGATACCGACGTCGCCAACGCCGCCCTGAACGCCCTGCGCATACTGAACGCGCGGCTGCCGTAAGCGCCATCGCCGGCGATGGACGAGCGCTGCTCGCGCCGCAGCGCCGCGGCCGGATCGGCGCGCAGGGAGCGCAGAGCGGGCGAGACCGGCGCACCTGATCGCGGTCACCCTTGCTCCTATTTCGCTATCATTAAAAAAGAAGAAGAAAAGCCCGGATTGCGCGGATTTCCGCTCGAGGAAGAATTGCGGGGCCAGGGGATCTTCTACGACCATGCCTGACAAAGCCGACCCGGAACTCGGGATTAATGCGTGGCTCGAAGACGAGCTGTATCAAGAATATCTATACGACCACGGCGCGGTGGACGAAAGCTGGAAGAAGCTGTTCGAGCCGAACGGCGCGGCGGCTGCCGAGCCGAACGGTGCGGCGGCTGCCGAGCCGAACGGCGCGGTGGCTGCCGAGCCGGCCGCCGCCGCTGCACAGGCGCCCGCCGCCGCCCCTGCCCCCGCGGCCGGGGACGGCGCCGAACTCGTGCCGCTCCGCGGCGCTGCCGGGCGCGTGGTCCAGAACATGAATGCCTCGCTGGCAGTGCCCACGGCGACCTCCCAGCGCACGATTGCGGTGAAGGTGGCCGACGAGAACCGGACCATCATCAACCAGCACCGCACGCTGCTGGGCGACAGCAAGGTCTCCTACACACACCTGATTGCCTGGGCCATCGTCAAGGCGCTCAAGACGTACCCGAACCTGAACAACGCCTACGTCGAGCGCAATGGCGAGCCGAACCGCCTGGTGCGGCAGGCGATCAATTTCGGCATCGCGGTCGATGTGGCGGGCCGCGACGGCGCCCGCTCGCTGCTGGTCCCCAACATCAAGAACGCCGGCGAGCTCAACTTCCAGCAGTTCCTTTCGGCCTATGACGACCTGATCGAGCGCGCCCGCGCGGGCAAGCTGGCGGTCGAGGATTTCCAGGGCACCACGATCTCGCTCACGAATCCGGGCACGGTCGGCACCGTCGGCTCGATTCCGCGGCTGATGGCGGGCCAGGGCGCCATCATCGCCACCGGCGCCATCGATTACCCGGCCGAATACCAGGGCGCCGCGCCCGAAATGCGCGCCATGCTCGGCTTGAGCAAGGTCATGACGATGACCTGCACTTACGACCACCGCATCATCCAGGGCGCCGAATCGGGCCTGTTCCTGGCGCGCGTGCAGGCGCTGCTGCAAGGCGAGGACCGCTTTTACGAGGACATTTTCGCCGACCTCCGCCTGCCCTATACGCCCGTGCGCTGGGAGCCGGACCGCCGCTCGCCGCTGGCCGGCGCGGACCGCGCCGCGGACGTCGCCAAGCAGGCCGCCGTTTTGCAGCTCATCAACGCATACCGCGTGCGCGGCCACCTGATCGCCGACCTCGATCCGCTGGGCTCCGAGCCCAGCTACCACGCCGAGCTGGACCCGGCGAATTACGGTCTCACCATCTGGGACCTGGACCGCGAGTTCCTCACCGGCAGCCTGGGCGAGGCCATCGGCGGAGCGGGCGCGCCGCACCCGTTCGCCACTTTGCGCGAGATCCTCGAAACGCTGCGCCGGACCTACTGCGGCAAGTTCGGCTGCGAGTACATGAACATACAGGTGCCGGAGCAGAAGCGCTGGCTGCAAATGCGCCTCGAGCCCGCCGCCTTCAAAGAGCCGTTCGACAACGCCGTGCGCCGCCGCATTCTGGAGCGGCTCGTCGAAGCCGAGCAGTTCGAGCATTTCCTGCACTCGCGCTACGTCGGCCACAAGCGCTTCTCGCTCGAAGGCGCCGAAACGACGATCGCGATGCTGGACGACCTGATGCACCGCGCCGCCTCGACCGGCGTGCACGAGATGGTGATCGGGATGGCGCACCGCGGGCGGCTGAACGTGCTCGCGAACCTGGTCGGCAAGCCGCTCAAGCAGATCTTCACGTCGTTCGAGGGCGAGGATCCGGCGAGCGTGCAGGGCTCCGGCGACGTGAAGTATCACCTGGGCGCGAGCGGCGTGCGGCGCTACGACGACGGGCATGAGATCGCGCTCAGCGTATCGCCGAACCCGAGCCATCTCGAGGCGGTGGACCCGGTGGTCGAGGGAATCGTGCGCCCGAAGCAGGAGCGGCTGAACGACGCCAAGCGCGACCGCGTGATCCCGCTGCTGATTCACGGCGACGCCGCCTTCGCCGGCCAGGGCGTCGTGGCCGAGACGCTGAACCTGTCGCAGCTCGACGGCTACCGCACCGGCGGCACGATCCACGTCATCATCAACAACCAGATCGGCTTCACGACGCCGCCCGAGGAGGCGCGCTCGACGCCGTACCCGACCGATGTCGCGCGCATGGTGCAGGCGCCGATTTTCCACATCAACGGCGACGATCCCGAGGCCGCCATCCGCGCCGCGCGCGCGGCGTTCGACTACCGCCAGCGGTTCAACAAGGACGTGGTCCTCGACATCATCTGCTACCGCCGCCACGGGCACAACGAGGCCGACGATCCCAGCTACACGCAGCCCATCCTTTACCGCAAGATTCGCGAGCACAAATCCGTCGCGACGATTTACGGCGAGACGCTGGTGCGCGAGAAGGTCGTCGAGCAGTCCGAGATCGACGAGATGCGGAAGCGCGCGGCCGCGCGGCTTTCCGAGGCCTTCGAAGCGGCGCAGAAGGAACAGCACGAGTTCGAGGTGCAGGAGCTGACGCCGGTTCCGGCGGAGGCCGGCGCGAAGCCGCCGTATACGGCCGTCGATCGCGCAATGCTCAACCGCATCGGGCAGGCGCTCGCCACCTTCCCCGCCGATTTCCACATTCATCCGAAGCTGAAGCGCTTCGTCGAGCAGCGGCGGCAGGCGGTCGAAAAAGGCGGGCCGATCGACTGGGCGCTGGCCGAAGAACTCTCCTTCGGCAGCCTGGTGGTTGAGGGCACGCCGGTCCGGCTCAGCGGCCAGGATTCCAGCCGCGGCACTTTTTCCCAGCGCCACGCGGCGTTCTACGACTACGAGGACGGGCACGAGTACGTGCCGCTGAAACACGTCTCGCCGGACCAGGCGCGCTTCGATGTCTGGGACAGCTCGCTCAGCGAGAACGCCGTGCTCGGCTTCGAGTACGGCTACAGCCTCGGCGACCCGCTCACGCTGGTCCTGTGGGAAGCGCAGTTCGGCGATTTCGCCAACGGCGCGCAGGTGATTATCGACCAGTTCCTCGCCGGATCGGAATCGAAGTGGGGCCAGCCGAGCGGGCTGACGCTGCTTCTGCCGCACGGATATGAAGGGCAAGGCCCGGAGCACTCGAGCGCGCGCATCGAGCGCTTCCTGCAACTGGCCGCCGAGCGGAATATTCAGGTGGTGAACCCATCCACGCCCGCTCAGTATTTCCACCTGCTGCGGCGGCAGATGCGCGGCGGCCCGGATCATCGCGGCATGCGCAAGCCGCTCATCGTCTTCACGCCGAAGAGCCTGTTGCGCCATCCGAAAGCCGTGTCGCGCATCGAGGATTTCGCCGGCGGAATGTTCCGCGAGGTGATCGGCGAGACCGGCGCGATCGAGGCCGAGCGCGTGAATCGCATCCTGCTCTGCTCGGGAAAGATCTACTACGAGCTGCTCGAACGCCGCACGGAAAACATCGCGCTGGTGCGCGTCGAGCAGCTATACCCGTTCCCGTACGTGGATGTGCAGGACGTGATTCTGCGCTATCCGCTGACAGCCGAGGTGTTCTGGGTGCAGGAAGAGCCGCGGAACATGGGCGCGTGGCGGTTTGTGCAGGAGCAGGTGCAGCCGCTGCTCGCGGAAACGCGGCGTGTGCTCGGCTACATCGGCCGGCCGGAGAGCGCCTCGCCGGCCACCGGTTCGCACAAGCGGCACCTTCAGGAGCAGGAGGCCATTCTGTCCGCGGCGACGGCCGAACGGGGCGCGGGCAGGAAACCGCGCTAGCCTCCATCGGAGTTTATCGGTGGCCCAAACCGCTGTTTGCACTACACTGGAAGCGTGGCTAACCAACCGGCTCCCGGCCCCGGCGTTCCTCACCACATGGTGACGACCGCCTTCACCCTCGACGGCTATCGCACGGTGCGCACGCTCGGCGTCGTGCGCGGCATCGTGGTGCGCTCCCGCTCCGTCCTCGGCACCATCGGCGCCGGCCTGCAGACGATCATCGGCGGCAACATCACGCTGCTCACGAACCTGTGCGAGCGGACCCGCGAGGATGCCTTCGACATTATGCTGGCCCACGCGGCGCAGCTCGGCGCCAATGGCGTGGTCGGCGCGCGCTACGACGCCACCGAGATCATGAACGGCGTCACCGAGGTCATTGCGTACGGCACCGCGGTTGTGGTCGAGCGCCAGGCCTAGAATCTTGCGGCCGTCCTCCTGCTATATTGAACCGATAAAGGAGCTCTGGTTTGTCTGCGAGTGTATCTCCGGCGCTGGCGCAGCAGTGCGAGCCGGCCGTTTACTGGCACGGCGATCGCATGTTCCTGCTCAGGAACCTCATTCTGAAAGATTTCAAAATCCGGTACCGGAACATGTCGCTTGGCGTGTTCTGGTCGCTGCTGAACCCGCTCATCATGATGGGCGTGCTGTGGTTCGTTTTCACGAAGGTTTTTCCCAATAGCCGGCCGAATTTTGCCGCCTTCGTCCTTTGCGGGCTGGTGCCGTACAACTTCTTCACGATTGCCTGGGTGTCGGGGACGGTTTCGCTCGTCGAGAACTCGGCGATCATCAAGCGCGTCGCGGTGCCGCGCGGCGTGGTGCCGGTTGCGGCCGTGCTGTCGAACGTGGTGCATCTGGTGATCCAGATCGCGCTGCTGTTCACGGCGGTGCTGATCGCCGGCCAGGGCGTGAACCGCTACTGGCTGTGGCTGCCCGTCGTGTGGGGCTGCGAGATCGTGTTTGTCTGCGGGCTGTCGCTGATCACGGCGAGCCTGAACGTATACGCGCGCGACATGCGCTACGTCGTCGAGTCGTGCAACACCATCCTGTTCTGGCTGGTGCCCATCTTTTACGATTTCGGCGTCGTGCCCGCGCGCTTCCAGGATATTTACCAGTACAATCCGGTCGCGGCCCTCGTCATGGCATCCCGGAACATTTTGCTCGACGGGCGCGCGCCGCACGGGCCGCTGCTGGTCAAGCTGGCATGGAGTTCCGTGTTGATGCTCGGCGCCGGCGTCGCCGCGTACCGCATATTGCGCCGCAGGTTTTTCGATTATTTATGAGCCTGGCGATCGAATGCTCGGGAGTTTCCAAGTATTTCATGCGGCATTCGGGCCGCGTGCTGCTGCGGAAACACGTTGAGAGCTGGTTCCGGACGTCGCACCGGGAGCGGTTCTATGCGCTGAAGAATGTAAGTTTCCGATTGGAAGCCGGAGAGGGACTGGCCTTGATCGGCACCAACGGGGCGGGAAAGAGCACGCTGCTCAGCCTGGTCGCCGGACTCGCCGAGCCGGACTCCGGGCGCATCGCCGTCAACGGCCGCATCGTCGCGCTGCTTCAACTCGGCGCGGGCTTTCATCTGGACCTGACAGGCGCGGAAAACCTGTTCCTCAACGCCTCGCTGATCGGAATGAGCGCCCGCCGCGCGGCCGAACTCTTCGACAAGATCGTCGATTTTTCGGGCATCGGCGAATTCATCAACGAGCCGCTGCGCACTTACTCCTCCGGCATGATCATGCGCCTGGCATTCTCGATCGCCGTGCACATGGATCCGGACATTCTGATCGTGGACGAGGTTCTCGGCGTCGGCGATCACGCTTTCCAGATGAAGTGCCAGGAAAAGATCTGGGAGTTCAAACGCAGCCGCAAGACGCTACTGTTCGTTTCGCACGCGGCGGCTTCGGTGGAAGGGCTGTGCGAGCGGGCATTGTGGCTGGATCGTGGAGAGGCGGTGATGGATGGGGCCTTGCGCGAGGTGGTGGCAGCATATGAAGGCAGGGTTCACCCCTAAAACGCACGGCCCCGTGATGCGTTGCCGGCCCGGCGGCATCGGCCGGCAACGCTTGCGCCCAGCATCGTAAGTCGTCCCTCCTACTCGGTTCCTGATTCAAGAATAGGCGACCCGAAAGTGCTTTCCCAGTTATCTTTCGGGCACCAAATTGCAAGTAGCCTGCAACGCCGGCCGTTCGTCTTTTACAATAAATATTTACTGGGCACCAACCATGCGGTCCCTGTTTCTGTACTCTGAATTTAACCGCACCAGAATCCTGGCCGCCATCGGCATCCTCATCGCGCTCATCGCGCTGCTGGACTGGAAGATCGAGTACAACTACGCCTTCGGATTTTTGTACCTGTTCCCGATGATGCTGGCCGGGGTGGTGCTGGCGCGGTGGCAACTCGTGCCGCTGGCCTTGCTGACCGCGGTCCTGTTCGAGACTTTCGGGCCCTTCAAATGGGACCAGGACGGCATCCCGCGGACGGCGATGGTGACGCTGGCGTTTCTCGGCACGGGATTGTTCTCGGGCGAGCTGTGGCGCAAGCGGCAGCTTATGGCGAAGCACGTGGTCGAAATCGAACACGAGGTGAAGCTGCGGCAGGAAGCCGAGGAGCAGCTTCGCGTGCTCATCGAGAGCAGCCCGGCGGCGATCGTCACGCTCGGCACGGGCGGCGAGATTCTGCTCGCGAACCGCGCCGCGCAGCAGTTGCTCGCCTTCGGCAGCGATCCGCTGACGGGCGAGCCGATTGCAAAGTACCTGCCGGCGCTCGCCTCCGTCCCGCGGACCCGCACGAACGAGCAGTCGTTCCGCACGGTGATGGAATGCCGCGGGCGGCGCCGCAACGGCGAGGTGTTCCTGGCTTACGTCTGGTTCTCGACCTACCGCACGCTGTCGGGACCGCGGCTGGCCGCCATCATTCTGGATGGCTCGGAAGACCTGAGGGATCGCGAGGAGCTGAGCCTCACCCGGCTGAACAGCAGCACGCGCATCCTGATGGGCGCCGTCGCCCACGAGATCCGCAATCTCTGCGCCGGCATCGCGGTGGTGCACACCAACCTGGCGCATGTGCCGGGCCTCGCGGCGAGCCCGGATTTCCAGGCGCTCGGCACGCTGGTGGAGGCGCTCGGCAAGATCGCCGCCACCGAGCTGCGGCCGAACGCCGAAGAGCTGCTGGCGGGTGTGGACGCCTGTTCCGTGCTCGAGGAGCTGCGCATCATCGCCGAGCCCTCGATCCGCGAGACCGAGGCCACGCTGACCTGGGATGTCCCGCCGGCGCTTCCCCCCGTATGGGGCGAGTATCACGCCCTGCTCCAGGTCTTTTTGAATCTCACGAAGAACAGCCTGCGCGCGATGGAAACCTCCGCCGAGAAACGGCTGACCATCGCGGCCACGGAAGAGAACGGACAGGTGATCGTCCGCTTCCGCGACACCGGCCCGGGCGTGTCCGCGCCGGAGCGGTTGTTCCAGCCCTTCCAGCGCGGCGCCGAATCGACGGGCCTCGGCCTTTACGTTTCCCGCGCGATCGTGCGCGCCTTCGAGGGCGAACTGCGGTACGAGCCGCAGCCCGCCGGTTCCTGTTTCGCCGTCGAGCTCAGCTCCGCCGCATCGCGCGGCCGCAAATTGCGCCCGGCCGCAAAGGCGCAGCCAGCCACCCAGCGGCAGCCCGCTACAGAGGCGCACCCGGCGGGCGGAAGCGCCGCTGCCGCCCAGCCGCAACCGGCTCCCGAGCCGCCCGCCGCCGCGGCGCCGCGCGCGGCCGCCGAGCCACTAAAATTCTCCGCCGTTAAAGGAAGTAGCCAATGAGCCCCGTAATATCCAACGTCACCCGCATTTTAATCGTGGACGACCACGCGCTTTTTCGCGAGAGCGTCGCCCGGCTTGTCGATAGCGAGCCCGGATTTCAAATGGCCGGCGGCTGTGCGTCGGTGAACGAGGCGCTCGAGATTCTGGCCGGGACTCCGGTGGATCTGGTGCTGCTGGACTACGACCTGGGCAAGGAGCGCGGCTCGGAGTTTCTCGTGCGCGCCCGCGAGGCAGGCTTTACCGGCCGCGTGCTGATGGTCACCGCCGGAATGAGCGACGGCCAGGTGCTGAACAGTCTGGCCGACGGCGCCGCCGGAGTGGTGTTCAAGCACGACCCGCCGGAAGCGCTGTTCGAGGCCATTCGCGCCGTGGTGCGCGGCGAGACCGTCATCGATCAGCGCTACCTTCAGTTGCTCGCCTCGGGCGGGCCGCCGGACGAAGCCGGCAAGCCCCTTACCGAGCGCGAACTCCAGGTGCTCCGCGGAATCTTCGAAGGCCTCGCCAACAAGGAGATCGGCGACCGCCTGCACGTGTCGGAAAGCTCGGTGAAGGCCACGCTGCAGCAACTCTTCCGGAAGACCGGCGTGCGCACGCGCAGCCAACTGGTGCGCATCGCCCTCGAGCAATACAAGGATCAGTTGAAGCTGTAGGGAAGTACCCCGCTCCCTCACGGCCGCGGCTCAGCCGGGCTACAGAGCGCGGCCGCTAAGGGGGGCCGGGCGAGGCCGCTTCAGCAGCCCTTCAGGTCCTTGAATCCTTCTTCGATCTCTTTCTTCGCCTCGGGGCAGGGCACGGTCAGCGGCAGGCGCGGCGGGCCGCCGTAGTATCCGTTCAGATCCATGGCGTATTTCACGCCGGGAATGCCGTGCCTGCTGGTCACCAGCACGGCCGGATGCGCGATGCGGTTCTGCCAGTCCATGGCCGCTTCGTGCTCGCGGGCGCGGAAGGCGTCCCACAGCGCAATGCAGGCGTACGGCGCCGCGTTCGAGAAGGCGAGGATGGCGCCCGAGGCGCCCATCAGCAGCGAGGGATACAGCGTCGGAGCCGAGCCGGTGAGCACGTTGAATCCAGGCTTCGATTCCCGGATCATCCGCATCACCTTCTCCATATTCCCCGAGCTTTCCTTTATTCCGATGACGTTCGGGTGCTCGGAGAGCGCGATCACAGCGTCGGCGGAGATATCGAGGCCGGTTGCCTGCGGGAAATTGTAGATGATCACCGGGATCCTGGCCTGGTCCGCAACGGCGCGATAGAACAGCGTCTGGGCCGCCACGTTGTTCAGCAGCCCCTTGTAATAATGCGGCGTGCGCACCATGGCGACCTTGTAGCCGGCCTCGGCCGCGCGGTTCGTCAACGCGACCGTCTCGCGAACGCTCTCCGCGCCCGTGCCCGCGATCAGCAACTTGTCCGAGGCGGCGTATTCGGCGACCCACTCCCAACAGCGGATCTTCTCGTCGGTGGTCAGCAGAACGCTTTCACCGGTCGAGCCGTGCACGACGTAGCCCGCAAGCGCGGTCCGGTTCAGCTTCTCGACGTTGTACTTGATCTTGGCCTGGTATACGTCCCCGTTATTGTCGAAAGGGGTGGTGAGAGGCGGGAAAATTCCTTGGAGTTTCATCTCCAGACCATAATAGCTGGAAAGGCGCCGGACGGATGCCGTCATTCGAGGCCTGATTCCGCAGGCGCTCCACAAACAAAAAGGCCGCGGCCATCTTGCCGACGGCCGCGGCCTTTCTTGCTTGTGTTCCTTAAACCGCAGTGACCTTGATGAAGATGATCACCAGCGTATAGAGCGCCAGCGATTCGATCAGCACGAGGCCGAAGATGAGGGCGAAGCGGATGGCCGCGGCCGCGCCCGGGTTGCGCGCCATGCCTTCGCACGCGGCGGCAACGGCTTTCGCCTGGCCCAGACCGCAGCCGGCCGAAGCGATCGCCATCGCAAAGCCGGAAGTGATCCAGATCCAGTGATTGTTGTTGCCCGCGGCGGGAGCGTTCCCCTGGGCGAAAATCGGGCTGGCCAGAATCAGCATTGCCAGCGCCAGCAGAACCAGTTTGGTTTTCACGTCAGTCTCCTTGTATTAAGTCGTCCCCAGGAGGTGGTTCCCGTCATCCGTTGGGCGGTTGCCGGGCTCACACTGGCGGCGGAAAAGGCCGTTATAAAGCTCAGTGCTCGTGAGGCATCACGTCGCCCACGTAAACCATCGCGAGCAATGCGAAGACGTATGCCTGAAGAATGCCGACGAATGCGTGCAGCGCCATGAAGGGCATCGGCAGAATGATCGGGATCAGCCCCATGAACGCCATCGTCACCTGCTCGCCCGCGAACATGTTGGCGTAAAGACGTACGGTGAGGGAAAGCGGGCGGGCGAGGTTGCTGATGATCTCGATAGGGAACATCAGCGGGGCCAGCGCCGGCATCGGCCCGGTGAAGTGCCTCAGGTACGTCAGCGGGCCCTGCGTGCTGAAGCCGACGTAGTTGTAATAGAAGAACGCGCAGATGGCGCAGCCCAGCGGCACCGCCGCGAACATGGTCGGAGATTCCAGCGTCGGAATCAATCCGATCAGGTTGGCGAACATTATGAAAATGAAGAGTGTTCCGAAAAACCCCAGATAGCGGAGCCCGGCGTGTCCCACGACGTCCTCGGTGGTCGAGTGAAGGAAGTTGTAGACGATCTCGAACGTGTGCTGGAACTGCCCCGGCCGGTCCATCGAAAGCCTGGGCCGCAAGATTCCGAACGTCACGATGATCAGCGCGGCGACGAAGATCTCCATCGTGACGAAATTCGTCCACGGGTGGGCGGGGTTCTCCGGGTGTACCCCGGCCCAGTTCAGAACCGCGTTTGCGGGGCCGGCGAGAAATTTGTTGAACAGGACGGTGAGCCAGATCTCATGTTCCATGGACTAACTCGTAGATGATTTCGGCAACCACGGCCGCGGCGGGCACGAACAGCCCGATGAGCGCGGCTATGCCGTTCACTCCAAAGATTTTCACTATAGCATAGCCGCCGCCGCCGAGCAGAATGTACCTGAGCCAGACGAACGCGAATACCCGGCGCCGCCGCGCGTGGGGACGATTCGGGTCCAGCGCGTCCACGGCCGCGTGCAGCCAGTTGAAACTCACCCAGGAGATCGCCGCCCCCAGCGCGAACGAGAGTCCGGCCTGCCAACCCCGGAACCCGGCGCCCGCCGCCACGCCGCCCACAACCAGCGCCGCCATCATGCGGCGGATTCTCCGCACCGCCTCTTCGTACAGGATCTCGTTGCGATCAGGTTCCGTCATTCTTCTTCGTTTCTTCGTCCAGTTCGCGGAAGAACTGCAGGAATCCCGCAACGATGCCGAGCAGCAGGAACACGACGAAGAAAAATCGCGTGTGGAACAGCTTGTCCAGAAGATAGCCTATCAGGTAGCCGACCAGCGTGCTTACGGGCAGGATAAAGGCCATCGAGGTGTAACGGCTCACCGCCACCCACACGTTATCCTTCGGTTTTTTTTTGTCCGCAGGCATAACACCCGACCAAATTGTACCCGTTTCGGGTAAGATGCTTCTGTGGGCACTGTTCCGAGAACTTCGGAGCCGGTTCTCTTTTTTGAGGACCAGCATCTGCCCGTTGTCGCCGCCGTCCTCATCGCCGCCGCGGCCGGAATCCCGCTGTGCATGGCGATCCGCCAGATCTGGCCCGAAGACGCCGCGATGATGCTCAGATCGCTCGTGGTCATTGTGCCCATCGTTGCGCTGCTGGCGGCGCTCGGCGCGCGCGTGCGGATCACCACCAGGGTTTATCCGGACCGCATCGAAATCCGCTCCTTCCCCTGCCCGCCGGATTCGATCCCCTTCGGCAAGATCGCCCGGGTCGGGGTCAGCGTGTTCACCCCGGTGCGCGGCCGGCTGCTCTGCCAGGAGCGCACCTACATGATGCGCGGCGGCCGCGGCGTCGAGATTATCCTCACCGACGGCGCAGGCGTGATCGTGGGCTCCCGCGACCCTGAGCGGCTGGCAGAAATTCTGGAAAAGGCGATCGGGCGCTGAGGGCCGTGGCGGATCGCGAAATTGCCCGGGTGTGAGGCGCGCGTCGAGCGGCGGGCGAAGCCGGGCAAGCTCCATTAAGAGGGGCACGCTACATTAAGACTAGATGGAAATCGTCCAGCACTGGATTGCCGAGTACGGCTATGCGGGAATCTTCTCGCTGCTTGTGCTCGGCATCGTCGGCCTGCCGGTCCCCGATGAGACTCTGCTCGCCTTCGCGGGCTACATGGTTTATCTGGGCCGCCTAAACCCGGTTCCCGCATTCTTCTCGGCGCTGGCGGGCAGCATGTGCGGCATCACGCTCAGCTACGTCATCGGGCGGCTCACCGGCTACTTCGTGATCGAAAAGTACGGCTCCAAGCTGCACATCAAAATGGAGCGAGTCGCGGTGGTTCACGACTGGTTCCGCCGCATCGGCCGCTTCACGCTCACCTTCGGCTACTTCGTCCCCGGCGTGCGGCACCTCACCGCCTACGTCGCCGGAGCCTCCGAACTGGAATATCCCGTCTTCGCGCTGTTCGCGTATGCGGGCGCGGTGCTGTGGACCGGCAGCTTTCTCTCGCTCGGGTATTTTCTCGGCGAGCAATGGACGCGCCTGCCCGGCGCGGTGCACCGCTACGCGCTGGTGGGCATCGGGGTCGTCGTCGCCGCGGCCGCACTCGCCTATGTCGTCCGGCGGCGGCGCCGCGCGTAGGAAGGCCGCGCCTCCCGCTGGGCCCTGATAACCGGCGACTGCTGATATCGTAAAAGAAAAGGGGCACAGCATGGATTCCCAAAACCCCGCTCCCGGTGCGCCCGGCATTCCCGGCCGCTGGACCTCGAGCGCGAAGACGATGGTCGGCACGGCCCTGAGCCGCACCAGCCGCGTCTGGTTCACCGTCAGTCACGGCATCCTGAACGAGATTTACTACCCGCGCCTGGACCACGCCTGCACGCGCGACATGGGCCTGATCGTCACCGACGGCCGCGATTTCTTTTCCGAAGAAAAGCGTCACGCCGACTCGAAATTTTCCTACATCGCCGAGGGCACGCCGGCCTGCCTGCTGGTCAACACCGATCGCACCGGGCGCTACATGATCGAGAAGGAAATCCTGACCGATCCCGACCTCGACGTCGCGTTGCAGCGCACGCGTTTCGTCCCGATGAAGGGCGGGCTCGAGGATTATCACGTCTACGTGCTGCTTTCGCCGCACCTCAATAATCACGGCCAGGGCAATACCGGCTGGTGCGAGGAGTACAAGGGCCGCAAACTGCTCTTCGCCGAACGCGACGGCTACGCTCTCGCGCTCGCCTGCTCGCATCCGTTCCTCCAGCTCTCGGTCGGCTACGTCGGCTCCTCCGACGCCTGGCAGGACCTCGCTCGCAACCGGCGCATGACGTGGAACTACGACCGCGCCGAGAACGGCAACGTCGCGCTGGCGGCCGAGATCGACCTTGCCGGCAGCCGCGGCGAATTCGTGCTCGCGATCGGCTTCGGCGACGATTGGGCCGAGGCCGCGCAGAACGCGGTGGCGAGCCTTCAGGACGGCTTCGACGACGCCAGGGAGGAATACAAGCGCCAGTGGCAGGACTGGCACCGCACGCTCCGCTCCGCCCCGCTCACCCCACGCGAGCGCGACTTGCGCCGCATCAGCGCCGCCGTCCTCCGCGCTCACGAGGACAAGAGCTTCCCGGGCGCGCTGGGCGCCAGCCTCTCCGTACCCTGGGGCTTTTCCAAGGGCGATAACGACCTCGGCGGCTATCACCTGGTCTGGCCGCGCGACCTCGTGGAATCCGGAGGCGGGCTGCTGGCGGTCGGCGACGTCGAAAACGCGCGCGCCGTGCTCCGCTACCTGCAGGCGACCCAGGAAGCCGACGGCCACTGGGCGCAGAATATGTGGCTGCAGGGCCTGCCCTACTGGAGCGGAATCCAGATGGACGAGACCGCGCTGCCCATCCTGTTCCTGGACCAGTTGCGGCGCGAGGAGGAGTTGGGCAGCGGCGGCCTGGCGCGCTTCTGGCCCATGGCCCGCAAAGCCGCCGGATACCTGGTGCGCAACGGACCGGTGACGCAGGAGGACCGCTGGGAGACCGACCCCGGCTATTCGCCCTTCACGCTGGCGGCCGAGATCGCGGCGCTGCTCGCCGCGGCCGACCTCGCCGAAGAGAGCGGCGAGCCTGAAATCGCCGGCTATCTGCGCGACACCGCCGACGTCTGGAACGACAACATCGAGCGCTGGATTTACGTGACGCACACCCGGCGGTGCTTCCGCTTCGGTATCGAAGGCTACTACGTGCGGATTGCCGAGGACGGCGGCGAGGAGACTCGCAAGCACATCCTCAGCCCCGATTTCCTGGCGCTGGTGCGCTTCGGACTGCGCGACGCCTGCGATCGGCGCATCACGGAAACCCTCCGCGCGGTCGATGAGGAGCTGAAGGTGCAGTTGCCGGGCGGGCCCGCCTGGCGGCGGTACGAAGGCGACCCGTACGGAGAACACGAAGACGGTTCCCCCTACGACGGGGGCGGAATCGGCCGGGCGTGGCCGCTGCTGACGGGCGAGCGCGCCCACTATGAACTGGCCGCGGGCCGGACCGCGCAAGCCGAGGCGCTCCTGGCGGCGCTCGAACGCTTCGCCAACGAGGGCGGCATGCTGCCGGAGCAACTCTGGGATTCCCGCGACATCCCGGACCGCGAGCTTTATTTCGGCCGTGCGTCGGGCTCGGCCATGCCGCTCTGCTGGGCGCATTCCGAGTATCTGAAGCTGCGCCGCTCGCTGGCCGAGGGCCGCGTCTACGATATGCCGCCGCAGACGTACGAGCGCTACGTGGCCGCCAGGACCACGTCGCCCCGCACCATCTGGCGCTTCAACCACAAGCTCGAAAGCATGCCGCGCGGCAAGCTGCTCCGCGTCGAAACCGCAGCCCGCGCCCGCATCCGCTGGAGCGCCGACGGCTGGCGGACCGCGAGCGACTCCGAGACCGCCGATTCGCTGCTCGGCATGCACTACGCCGACTTGCCCGCCGCCCAGCTACCCTCCGGCGCGTCGATCGCGTTCACGTTCTACTGGCCGGAATCCGGGAACTGGGAAGGCCGGAACTTCGAGGTGCGCGTGGAGTAGGGTGGGCGCGTTTTCGCCTGCTTGTGGTCCAGGGCGGCAGGGATTCAGATCTTGAGGCTGCCCTCGGTTGTGCCGTGCGGCGCGGCGTGGCGCAGGTCGCGCGCGAGCTGCCGCGCGGTCTTTTCCCCGGCCAGCGCGGACGCGAATGCGCGCGCCACCCGCTCGAGCTCGCTTCCGGATTCGTGCACGAACTCGAGGCGGAAGTGGCGGATGCCGGCCGCAAGCCACGCTTCCAGGTGCGCGCTCGCTTCCTGCGCCTCGGCGCCGAAGACCGTGTTGCGGCAGCCGGCGTCGGCCATCAGCGGGTGCGGCCTGCCGCCCGGATCGCGGAGAGAAACGCGGTGCGTCTCGCACGGCCGGCCGCAGTCCTTGTAACTCGTCCCCGTCGAGAGGAAGCGGCAGAAGACGCAGTGCTCGGTGTGGAACACCGGCAGGTGCTGGTAGGCGATCGCCTCGATGACGCCGCCGCCCACCGCGCGCGCGAGCGCGGCCACCTGCGCCGCGTTCAAGTCGTGAGTGGGCGTGATGCGCGAAAGCCCCAGATCGAGCAACGCATCGGCCGTGAGCGCGTTCGCGGCGTTCAGGCTGAAATCGCCCGTCAGGTCGGGATGCGCGCGGCCGCGCAGCGCCTCGACAAGCCCGGCCGACCGCGCCAGGATCGGGCAGTCCAGCCGCAGCAGGAATTCGACGATGCGCTCCTCGCCGGGCTTCAGCACGCGCGGCGAGGCGACGCGCGCCGGGATGCCCGCGGCTTTCACACGCTCCACCGACGGCAGCAGCCCGTACAGGTCGAGGTAATCGAGCGTGATGCTCGCCGGCGCGAGCGCCAGCGCCGCATCGAGCTGCTCGGGCGTGCGCACGAGCAGGTGCAGCCGCGGCGGCCCGTCCGGCGCGGGCCGCGGCGTAACGGCCGGCCATGCCTGGCGCGCCGCGATGCGCCGCGGCTTCGCCTGCAGTTCCTGCAAACGCGCCACCGCCTCCTGCCGCAACTGATTCAACAGCGATGCCGGGGCGAACGGGCGCCCTTCGATTTCCGCCTCGAGCGACGCGATCTCGTACGGCGTGTTGCCGAGCCGCCCGAACTGGCCGCGCAGCGCCTCCAGCGTGAGCGCGCGATTTTGCGCGGCGCCGAGCGGCGCGCCGGACGTTACTGTCACGCTCGCATCCACAACGGACCAGCGGGCCGAAAGGGCCTCGCCTTCCCGCGCCGTCACGCGGATTTCGACCGGCTGCTTCGCCACGGGCGCGGCCGGCTTGATGAACGGGCGCACCGCTTTATCGAGATCGGGATCGTGCGTGCGCCAGACCAGGTCGCCCGCCCGGATGCGGGCGCCGTCGATCGCGCCGTTCGCGAACCGCAGCTCGATGGCGCCGTCGCGCCGCTCCACTTCGAACACCCGTCCGCCCTCTTCGGGCTCTTCCGGACTGCGCCAGCCGGCCGCATCGAATACCACGCCGTCGCCGGGCTTGAGCGGCGCGATTTCGTCCGCCGCCTCGGGTTCCACCCTCACGCCGCCTGCCGAGACGCGCACGACGCGCCCCATCAGCACGCCCCTGTGCCGCGGCGCGCGCCCGCGCACGACCGCCTGGTGGTTCGTGCCGCTGATGAAATACGGCCCGAGCCCGCGCGAGTAAACCTGCTCGAGCCGGATCTCGTCGGCGCGCGTGACCGATTGCGGCAGGCCCGCCCAGGCCTCGTCCACCGCTTTGCGATAAGCGCGCGTGGTGAGCGCGACGTAATCGGCGTCCTTGTACCGGCCCTCGATCTTCAGCGCGCAGACGCCGGCGCGCACGATCTCCGGAATCCGGCGCAGCGTGTAGAGATCGCCGGGCGAGAGGAGGTAGCGCGCGTCGCCGAGCGGCTCCGTGCGGCCGTCCACGATCAGCTCGTACGGCAGCCGGCACGCCTGCGCGCACTGGCCGCGGTTCGCGCTGCGCCCGCCCCAGGCCTCCGAGGAGAAGCACTGCCCGGAGTATGCGACGCAGAGGGCGCCGTGCACGAAGATCTCGAGCTCGCAATCCGTGGCGGCGCGGATCGCGCGCACTTCCTCGAGCGACAACTCGCGCGCGAGCGTCACGCGGCTCGCGCCGAAGCGCTGGGCCAGCCGCACGCCCTCGGCGCTCGTCACGCTCATCTGCGTGCTGCCGTGGATCGTGAGCTCCGGCGCCATCTCGTTCGCAAGCTTCGCGATGCCGAGGTCCTGCACGATGATCGCATCGACGCCGGCCGCCGCGATCGACGCCAGCGCGCGCGCCGCTTCCTTCAGCTCCTCGTCGAAAACGAGCGTGTTGAACGTGAGATAGCCGCGAACGCCGCGCCGGTGCAGCGCGCGCATCGCATCCGGCAGTTCCTCCATGGAAAAGCCGACCTTCGCGCGCGCCGTGAAATGCTTCAACCCGAAATAGACGGCGTTCGCGCCGGCCTCGACGGCGGCCTCGAGTTGTGGCCAGTATCCGGCCGGGCTCATAATCTCAGGTTTGGAGAACACGCGGATACCTTCAGACTACCGTAATTGCTATATTCTCCGAGAGCCATGCTGAACGTGAAATTCGACCTGCCGCCGTTTACGGAAGCCGATGCCGCCGCGCTTGCGCGCGAGCTGTACGGGCTCGATGCCCGCGTGACGCCCCTGCCGGGCGAGAAGGATCGCAATTTCCTGCTCACGTCCGCGCGGCGCGAAAAGTTCGTGCTGAAAATCGCGAACTCCGGGGCGGCGCGCGAAACGCTGGAGCTTGAGAATGCGGCCATGGAGCGCCTGGCGGCGCAGGGCGTGGAGGGCGTGCCGCGCGTCGTCCCGGCGCTGGACGGCGGCGCGATCGCGAGCGCCTACGATCACTTCGCGCGGCTGCTGACGTATTTGCCCGGCCGGCTCTGGGCCGAGGTGAATCCGCAGACGCCGGAGATGCGCGCGGCGCTGGGAGCCCTGCTTGGCGCGGTTGACCGCGCTCTTGCCACGTTCGATCATCCCGCCGCGCGCCGCGAAATCAAATGGGACCTCGCCCGCGCCTCGTGGATTCGCGATTACCTGTCGCACATCGAGGGCGGCGCGCGCCGCGGCATCGTCGAGCGCCGGCTGGAGCAGTTCGAGCGCGAGATCCAGCCCCGCCTGGCCTGCCTGCGCCGCAGCGTGATCCACAACGACGCGAACGACTACAACCTCGTCGTGGACGGCGCCGCCGTGGGCCTGATCGATTTCGGCGACATGGTGCACACGCACACCGTCTCGGAGCTTGCCGTGGCCTGCGCGTACGCGATGCTCGATAAGCCCGACCCGCTGGCGGCCGCCGCCGAGGTCGTGCGCGCGTACCATCGCGAGTATCCGCTCCAGGAAGCCGAGCTCGAGCTCCTCTTCCCGCTGATCGCGCTGCGTCTGGCGGTGAGCGCCGCGAATTCGGCGTACCAGAAAACGGCGGCTCCGGAAAACGAGTATCTGCTCATCAGCGAACGCCCCGTCTGGGCGCTGCTCGAAAGATTCGAGTCGATCAGCCCGGAGTTCGCGCATTACACGTTCCGCGCCGCGTGCGGTCTGCCCGCCGCGCCGCGCGCGGCGCAAGTGGTCGGGTGGCTGCGCGGGCACGCCGGCGAGATCGGCCGCGTGGTCGAGCCGGATCTGCGCGAAGCCGTTGTGATCGACTGGAGCGCCGGCAGTCTCGAGCTCGGCAATCCTTCCGAGTACGAAGACACGGCGCGCCTGACGCGAGCAATCCGCGCGCGCATGGACGAGGCGGGCGCGCAGGCCGCGATCGGCCGCTACGACGAGCCGCGGCCGCTCTATGCCGGCGCCGCCTATCGCATGCCCGCCAACGACGGCTGCGAATGGCGCACCGTGCATATCGGTCTGGATATTTTCGTGGAACCCGGCTCGCCGGTGTTCGCGCCGCTCGACGGCACGGTGCACAGCTTCGCCGACAACGCCGCGCAGTACGATTACGGCCCCTGCATCGTGCTCGAACACCAGCCCGCGCCGGGGCTGCGCTTCTGGACGCTTTACGGCCACCTCACCGTGGAGTCGCTCGACGGTCTTTACGAAGGCAAGCCGGTGCGCAAGGGCGAGCGCATCGCCTCCATCGGCAACTATCCCGCGAACGGCAACTGGCCGCCGCACCTGCACCTGCAAATCGTTACGGACATGCTCGGCTACAAAGGCGACTACCCCGGCAGTTGCCGGCCGAGCCAGCGCGATGTGTGGATGAGCCTCAGCCCCGATGCGAACCTGATCGCGCAGGCCGCGCCCGGGCGCCTCGCCTCGAATGCGCTCACCGCGGAGCAGATCGCCGGGCGCCGCCGCGCGAGCCTCGGCTACAACCTGAGCCTCTCCTACCGCAAGCCGCTGCACATCGTGCGCGGATACAGGCAATGGTTGTTCGACGCCTGGGGGCAGCGCTATCTCGACGCCGTGAACAACGTGCCGCACGTCGGCCACTGCCATCCGAAAGTCGTGCGCGCGGGGCAGCGGCAGATGGCCGTGCTCAACACGAACACGCGCTACCTGCACGAGAACATCGTGCGCTACGCCGAGCGCCTGTGCGCCACGCTGCCCGAGCCGCTTCGCGTGTGCTTCTTCGTCAACAGCGGCAGCGAAGCCAACGAGCTGGCCCTGCGCCTCGCGCGCGCGCACACGCGGCGAAAGGAAATCATGGTGCTCGCGGGCGCCTACCACGGCAACACCACGGGCGCGATCGACGTCAGCCCGTATAAGTACAACCACAAAGGCGGCGCGGGCGCTCCGCAGTGGGTGCGCGAGCTGCCGATGCCGGACCCGTACCGCAACCAGTTCGGCTGCGATGTGCGCCACGCCATCGCCGTGCTCGCGCGCCGCCCCGCATCTTTCCTCAGCGAGCCGATTTTGAGCTGCGGCGGCCAGGTGATTCCGCCGGCCGGCTATTTCCGCGAGGTCTACGCGCTGGTCCGCGGCGCGGGCGGCGTATGCATCGCCGACGAGGTGCAGACCGGCTTCGGCCGGGTGGGCTCGCACTTCTGGGCGTTTCAGATGCACGGCGTCGTGCCCGACATCGTCACCATGGGCAAGCCCGCCGGCAACGGGCACCCGCTCGGCATCGTCGTCACCACGCCCGCGATCGCCGCCTCGTTCAACAACGGCCTGGAATACTTCAACACCTTCGGCGGCAACCCCGTGTCGTGCGCCATCGGCCTTGCGGTGCTCGACGTGATCGAAGAAGAAGGCTTGCAGCAGAACGCGCTCGAAACCGGCAGCCGCCTGCTGGCGGGACTGCGCGGCTTGATGCGCGAGCACCCGATCATCGGCGACGTGCGCGGCGCGGGCCTGTTCCTCGGCTTCGAACTGGTGCGCGACCGCGGCACGCTCGAGCCGGCCGCGGCCGAAGCCGCCTACCTCGTGAATCGCCTGAAGGATCACGGCATCCTGCTCAGCACGGACGGCCCGCTCGAAAATGTCGTGAAGATCAAGCCGCCGCTCTGCTTCACGGCAGCGGACGCAGACTACCTGGTCGATACGCTCGACCGTGTGCTGCGCGAGGATGTCCTGCGGAAGTGAGCGCCGGGCCTCTGCCCGCAATTGTGTACGCGGGTTTTCTGAGACAGTAAGATGAAAGCTGTGGCAATGTCGGGCTCGACATTGTTCGGCGTACTCGTGCTTGCTTCGATCAACTATCCTTCGCCGGCGCAGGCGCACCCGGCCGGCGCCCTTGAGATGCGGCTCGCGCTGGAGCGCGCCAGCGTGCTGGGCAGCGCGCTCATGATCGGCGCGCATCCGGACGACGAGAACACCGCGGCTCTGGTCTGCCTGGCGCGCGGCCGGCACGTGCGCACCGCATATCTGTCGCTCACGCGCGGCGAGGGCGGCCAGAACCTGCTCGGGCCGGAACAGGGTCACCTGCTCGGCGTCATCCGCACGCAGGAGTTGCTCGCGGCTCGCCGCATCGACGGCGCGGAGCAGTATTTCACGCGCGCCATCGATTTCGGCTTCTCGAAGAGCGCCCGCGAAACCTTCGCAAAGTGGGGCCACGACCGGATCCTTGCCGATGTCGTCTGGGTGATCCGGCGCTTCCGGCCCGACGTCATCGTCTCCTGCTTCTCCGGAACTCCGCGCGACGGCCACGGCCATCACCAGGCGGCGGGCATCCTGGCGCAGGAAGCATTCAAAGCGGCGGGCGACCGCGCGCGCTTCCCCGAGCAACTGAAGTTCACCGGGCCGTGGCAGGCGCGGCGGCTGATGTGGAGCATGTACCCGGGCGGCGAGCCCGCCGCGGGAAGCATCGCGATCGATGCGGGCGAGTACAACCCCGTCCTCGGCCGCTCGTACGCGGAGATCGCGGCCATCAGCCGCGGCATGCATCGCAGCCAGGGTATGGGCTCGCAGCCGCGTCGCGGCGCCTCGATCGTCTACCTGGCGCCGCTCGCGGGCGCGCCCGCCGGCAGCGATCTCTTTGACGGCATCGACACGACCTGGAGCCGCGTGCGCGGAGGCGAAGCAGCCGGACGCATCCTGCGCGAAGCGGAAACGAACTTCGACGACGAGCATCCGGAATCGATACTGCCCGCGCTGATCGAGGCCGAGGCGCTCCTGGCCGGGCTGCACGACCCCTGGGCCGAGCTGAAGCGCAGGGAACTCGCCGAAACGATCGCCTCGTGCGCGGGTCTGTCGCTCGACGCATCGGCCGAGCGCTGGGACGCCGCGCCCGGCAGCTCGATCCCGATCCGCCTCACGGCGCTGGCGCGTTCGCGCGTCGATGCGCGGCTCACGGGCATTTCGATCGAAGGCGCGGGCCACAGCCTGACGATGAACACGCCGCTCCCATACAACCGGTCCGTCACGCGGGAAGCAACCTGGCGGGCGCCGGACGGCGCGCCTCCGTCGCAGCCATACTGGCTCGCCGAGCCGCCGAGCGGCGACGCCTACACCGTTGCCGACCAGCGCATGGTGGGAACGGCGGAGAATCCGCCGGTGCTCGCCGCGCGGTTTCGCGTGGCGATCGCGGGGCGCGAGTTCGAATACACGCGGCCTGTGGTGTGCCGCTATGTCGATCGGCTGCGCGGCGAGCTGACGCGCCCGCTCGTGGTTGTGCCCCGGGTTTCGGTGCGCTTCGCCGAGCCCGTGATCGTCTTCCCGGACACGCAGCCGCGCAAAGTGGAAGCATTCGTGACCGCCGATGTGGCCGATTCCCGCGGCGAGCTCGCGCTTCAGGCGCCCGCCGGATGGAAGGTGGAGCCCCGCGCGCGGAAATTTGAAGCGGCCGCGCTGGGCGAGCAGGCGCTGCTCTCGTTCGAAGTGAGGCCGCCCGCCGGGGATGGCCGGGGCGCGCTTCGCACCGGCGCCAGGGGCATGCAGGTGATCGCGTACTCGCACATCCAGCCGCAGGCCGTCTTCCCGCCGGCGGAAGTCCGGCTCGTGCGCGCCGGCATCCAGGTGCTGGCGCGCCGCATCGGATACGTGATGGGCGCCGGCGACGAAATCCCGCGCGCGTTGCGCCAGATCGGCTGCGACGTCACGCTGCTTACGCCCGAGGACCTCGCTTCGGGCGCTCTCTCCACATTCGACGCCATCGTCACCGGCGTGCGCGCCTACAACGTGCGCTCCGACCTGCGCGCGAACCAGCACCGGCTGCTCGAGTACGTCTCGAACGGCGGCACGCTCGTCGTGCAATACAACGTGCTCGACGCCGCGCTTGCGCCCGGCATGATCAGGCTCGGCCCCTACCCGATTCGAATCGGCCGCGCGCGCGTCACGAACGAGAACTCGCCGATCGGGTTCCCCGATCCCGCAAGCCCGCTGCTGGCGAACCCGAACCGCATCACGCTCTCCGATTTCAGCGGATGGCTGCAGGAGCGCGGCCTGTACTTCGCCGCCGAATGGGATCCGCATTACCGGTCGCTGTTCGAATCGCACGATGCGGGCGAGGCGCCGCTGCCGGGCGGCATGCTCTACGCGCGCTACGGCCGCGGCGCGTACGTATTCACGGCCTACTCCTGGTTCCGGCAATTGCCCGCGGGCGTGCCCGGCGCGCTCCGCATTTTCGCGAACCTGCTGGGCGCGGCGAAGGTGCTCCCATGAGCGAGCCCGGGCGCGCGCCGATGCCCGACGAGCCGCCGCCGTTCCTCGGCTCCTGGCGGCGCGTGTATGCCGCCGTGCTCGTCTACCTGGCGCTGCTGATCGCGCTCTTCTACGCGTTCACGCGGGTGTTTTCGTAAATGCGGCCGCTCGACTGGTTCGTCCTGTTCGCGTCGCTCGCCTCCATAGTCGCCTATGGCATCTACAAGGGCCGCGGCAGCAACACCGTGAACCGTTACCTGCTGGCGGGCAAGACCATGCCGTGGTACGCCATGGCGCTTTCGATCATGGCCACGCAGGCCAGCGCCATCACGTTCATCTCCACCACCGGGCAATCCTACGTCGATGGCATGCGCTTCGTGCAGTTCTACTTCGGGCTGCCCATCGCCATGGTGATCATCGCCGCGACCGCCGTGCCCATCTTCCATCGCAGCGGCGTTTACACGGCCTATGAGTATCTGGAGAAGCGGTTCGATTCGAAGACGCGCTCCCTGGTGAGCGCGATATTTCTGATCCAGCGCGGCCTGGCGGCGGGCATCTCGCTTGCCGCGCCCGCGATCGTGCTGAGCCTGATCCTCGGCTGGCCGGATCGCGTCACCATCCTCGTGATGGGCGGACTGGTGATCTCCTACACCGTTTCCGGCGGCATCAAGGCCGTGACCTGGACCGACGTGCAGCAGATGCTCATCATCTTCGCCGGCCTGTTCGTCGCGCTGGGCACGGCCATTTGGCTGCTGCCGCGCGGCGTTTCTCTGGGGGATGCCGTGTCGCTCGCCGGCGCGGTAGGCAAACTGAACGCGGTGGTGCTCCGCTTCGATCTGAAGGATCAATACAACATCTGGAGCGGGCTGATCGGCGGCGCGTTCCTGGCGCTGGCATACTTCGGCACGGACCAGTCGCAGGTGCAGCGCTACCTTACGGGCAAGTCGATCGCGCAGAGCCGGCTCAGCCTCCTGTTCAACGCGGTCGCCAAGGTGCCGATGCAGTTTCTCATCCTGTTCACCGGCGCCATGGTGTTCGTGTTCTACATCTACACGAAGCCGCCGATGCTGTTCGAAACCGCGGAGCTGCGGGCCGCCGGAGGGCGCCTGGAGCGGAGCGCATACGAACGCGCGGAGCGGGATTTCGCGGCCGCGTTCGAGCGGCGCAAGGCCGCGGCCGGCGAGCTGGTGGAAGCGCGGAGGAACGGAGAAGCTGCAGCCGCGGCCCGCGGAATCGAGCGCTATAACGCGGCGCAGCAGTCGATGGACGACGCCCGCGCCCGCGGCATACGCCTCGTCGAGCGGGCGGCCGGCACGAGCGGCTTCAACGACACCAACTACATTTTCCTCACCTTCGTCACGCGCTACATGCCGGCCGGCATCGTCGGTCTGATTATGGCGGCTATCTTCGCCGCGGGCATGTCGGGCATTGCCGCCGAGATCAACTCGCTCGCGACCGTCTCCGTGATCGACATTTACAGGCGGCATATCCGCAGCGGCGCTTCGGACCGGCACTATCTGTGGGCCTCGCGGATCGCTACGGCGTTCTGGGGCTGCTATGCGATCACGTTCGCGCAGTACGCGAAAAACCTGGGCTCGCTGGTGGTGGCCGTGAACATGGTGGGTTCTCTGTTTTACGGCGGCATGCTGGGCGTATTCGTGCTCGCTTTCCTCTTCCCGCGCGTGCGCGGCACGGCCGCATTCATTGGCGTGCTCGCGGGCGAGGCGGCGATCTTCTACTGCCGCTGGTTCACCGGGATTTCGTTCCTCTGGTACAACGTGGTGGGCTGCGCGGTGGTGGTGACGACGGGCGTGGCGCTGTCGGCCGCGCGCCGCGAGCCCGGGACGCGGACGTGAAAAGGCCGGCAGCGGGCGTCGTGCCCGCCGCCGGCCGAAAGAACCGCCGGAAGCGAGGTTAGTGGACCCCGCCCGTGCCGGTCGTGGCGCCGGTCGTCGTGCCCGTGGACGTGGTCTGGAACGCGACCGGAGTAGCCGGCGTGTTGATCGTCACGAAGTTCGTCGGCGAGGCGAAGGTGACGTTGCCCGCCACGGTGACGGTGAGCATCGTCGCCATCGTCGTCTGGCTCGGCATTTGTCCCATCAGCCCGAACGGACCCGGGTTCGGTGTCGCAGGAGTGGCGCCGAGGCCAGGGAACGTGAACCCGCTGTCGAACGCCAGCGAAACCGAAGCTGCGCTGGCCGAAGAAATATTGAACAGGTTAGGAACCAGTGCGGCGCCGGTCGGTGTAGCAGTCGTCCCGGCCGCCGTGCCGGTCGTGGCGCCGGTCGTGGTGCTCGTTGTCGTCGGGTTCACGATGCCGGAAAACAGCATCGTCGAAGCCGCTCCGTGGGTGATGATCGCATTACTCACCTGCATCGTCATCTGGGTGATCAGGCTCCCCGGAGGGGTCACCGTGGTTGCCGGCGCGACCATCAGCGTCGGAAAGGCGGCGGTCGCCGGAACGCTGAACAGGCTGATCGTCATGGTGTTGCCCGACAGCGACACCACATCCCGCAGTTGTGTCGTGCCGGCGACGAGAGTGGCGAAGGTTTCCGTCGGCAGAACGGGAGCCGTCGGCGAGAGGACGAAATCGATCGGCACGATGCCCTCCGCCATGAACGAGAGATTCTGCAGGCTCTGCGCGCCGCCGAAAGTGCCGCAGCTCAGGGTGGTGCCGATTATGCCCGGAATCAGGCTGCCGGTTACGACCGGAATTGCGGTAATCGTGGAGGCGCCCGTCGTTCCGGTTGGCGTAACGGCGGTCCCGGCCGCGCCCAGCGAGCTGGGCAAAGATGAGGGAACGGTGCAGAACAGCGCCGAAGGCCCTGTCGTTGCAGCCGTCGCCGTGGCCGTGCCTGTTGTCCCGTTTTGCCCGAATGCCGTAAACGAGAGACCGGAGACCAGCGCGGCCAGCGCCGCCGATTTCAGAACGGCGCTAAGAAAGGACGCAAAGTCGCGATGCCCTCTGAGACTTTCGTACATGAGTTTCTCCTTGAGTGGTTCTCCGCTGTGATTCCAGTTAGAGGATCTGTCGCGCGTGTCCCCAGGCGCGACGGTTAGGGCCAGTATATCACGGTAGTTTTGTTTGTAAGTGTTGGTAATTTAAATACGAATTTGGCAATCTAATTGCCAAAAGCGAAAAATAAGAGCGAACACTCAGACAATCAGAGTGCTTAATTCCACGGGCGACCGCGCGCCTTCCACCACCACGATCCCGCTTTCGGTAACGTGATGAAAACGCCGGTCGCTTTCGGCGTCGTAGCCTACGGACGCGCCCTCGGGAATGCGCGCATTCTTGTCCAGAATGGCCCGGCGCACGCGCGCGCGGCGCCCGACGTCGCAATTATCGAAAACGACCGAGTCTTCCACCAGCGCGCCCGAATGCACAACCACATAGCGCCCGATGACGGAATTCCGGACCGTGCCCCCCGCGAGAATCGTTCCCCCGCTCACCACGGAATTGATCGCCTGCCCGCGCCGCCCCTCTTCGTCGAAGACGAATTTCGCGGGCGGATCGGTGTAACCGGCTGTAATCAAGGGCCAGTGCCGGTTGTACAAATTCAGCTCGGGGTCGATGCTCCGGAGATCCATATTCGCCTCGTAATAGGCGTCGATGGTCCCCACGTCGCGCCAGTAGGCGGCCTTATCGGGCCGTTCTCCCGGGATCACATTCGTCCGGAAATCGTAGGCATACAGAGGCGCCCGGCCGATCATTCCCGGCAGGATGTCGCGCCCGAAATCGTGCGAGCTTTGCTCGTTCGCCGCGTCCATTCTCAGTTCTTCGAGCAGCGCGGGCGTCGAAAAAATGTAATTGCCCATCGAAGCATATACGCGCTCGGGATCGCCGGGAATCGTCGGCGCATCCTTTCTCTTCTCGTGGAACGCCAGGATCGAGCCGTCCGCATCCGCCTCGATGACGCCGAACTCCGAGGCCATGTTCCGCGGCACCGGGATTGCGGCCACGGTCACCGCGGCATTCTTTCGCTCGTGGAACTCGATCATCTGGCGAATGTCCATGCGGTAGATGTGGTCGGCGCCGAAGATCGCCACAACGTGCGGATTCGCCTGCTCCACGAGGTTCTCGTTCTGCCAGATGGCGTCCGCCGTGCCCTGATACCAGGTCTCGTCCGCCGAGCGCATCTGCGCCGGCACGGGAATGATGAACTGCCTCGTCAGCAGGCTGCCGAACTGCCATCCGTCGCGCAGGTGCTGCAGCAGCGACTGGCTCTTGAACTGGATCAGCACGTAAACCGAGTGGATGCCCGAGTGAACCAGGTTGCTCAGAACGAAATCGACGATGCGGTACTTGCCCCCGAAGGGCACGGCCGGCTTGGCGCGCTCTTTGGTGAGCGGATACAGGCGGGTCCCCTTCCCCCCGGCGAGCACAAACGCAAGTACGCGAAGCTCCATCGCTCCTCTCGATCGGGGCGCGGCGTGCGCGCCCTTGGTTCATTGTGTCATGGCTCGCGCGCCGATGGACCTCCCTCGCGGCCCCGATTTCCCGTTAAGATGGCAACTTGGCACGGTCCTCTATCCGCATTCAGGACGTCGTCTGGCTGCTGTTGTTCGCCATCATGGCGGCGACCGGACCGGACCGCCATCCCAGCCTGATTCTGCTGCTCTTTCTCATCGCCGGCTTCCAGGTGATGGAGCACAAGTTCCCCTCGCTCGCGACGCCGGCCGGCAGCGTCTTCGCGAACCTGGCGAAGCTGGGCGCGGCTTACCTGATCGTGTGGCAATCGGGCGGCATCGTCAGCGGGTATTACTGGATTCTGCTGATCCCCGTGGTCTCGGCCGCGACAACCATCGGCGTCAGCGGCACCATCCTGTTCACGGTCCTGGCCTCCGGCGCTTATCTTTCCTTTCTCCTGATGGTGGACTGGAGTCATTACACGATCGATCGCGACCAGGTGGCCGAGCTCATGCTGCGGCTGATCTTCTTCGCCGTGATCGGCTATCTGACCCACCGCCTCGCCGATGCGCTGCGCATCGAAGCGCGGCGCGCGCAGGCCGCCGCCGCCAAGCTTGCCGACGCCAACCGCAGCCTGCGCGAGGCCGAAGCCGCCGTGCGCCGTTCCGAGCGGCTCGCCGCACTGGGCCAGCTTTCCGCCGGCCTCGCCCACGAGTTGCGCAATCCGCTCGGCACCATCAAGGTCTCCGCCGACATGCTGCTCAAGCAGGCCCCCGCCGAAAACCCGATCGCAGGCGAGCTGGCCGGCTTCATCTCGAGCGAAGTGGACCGCACAAACTCGCTTGTCACGCGCTTTCTCGAGTTCGCGCGGCCGCTCGAACTGCGGCCCGCGAAAGCCGAGCTGACCGAGGTCATCGACCGCGCCGTCTCCCAGCTCGACCGCAGCACGCCCCGCTATGACGTCGCCGTCTACAAGAATTATTCGCCGGACGTGCGCGCCTTCGAGTTCGACGCCGAGCTGATCGAGCGCGTGATTTTCAACCTGCTGCTGAACGCCGCGCAGGCCACCCCGCCCGGCGGCGCCGTCACCGTGAAAACCCGGCCCGTCGATTCCAACGTCGAGATCTCCGTCATCGACCGCGGCGCCGGGATCCAGCCCAGGGATCTGGAGAGCATTTTTAATCCCTTCTTCACCACGAAGAAGGACGGCGTCGGCCTCGGCCTCGCCATCGTTTCCAAGATCGTCGATCTGCACGGCGGTAAAATGACGGTCGAGAGCGAACCGGGCAAAGGCAGCGTTTTCCGCGTATTTTTGCCCACCGAAGGCAGTCATCGTTCATGAAGACCCGAATTCTGATCGTCGAGGACGAGGAGAAGCTGCGGCGCGTCCTGGAGTTGCAGCTCCGCTCGGCCGACTTTGAAGTGGACCAGGCGGCGTCGGCCGAGGAGGCGCTGCGGCACCTCGACCGCGCGGACCTCGTGCTCACGGATCTGCGCCTGCCCGGCATGAGCGGGCTCGAGCTGCTTGCGCTCATCCGGCGCCAGAACACGCGCACGCCCATCATCGTGATGACCGCCTTCGGCACCGTCGAAACCGCCGTCGAAGCGATGAAGGCCGGCGCCGCCGATTTTCTGCTGAAGCCGTTCTCGATCGACCACCTCATGACGGTCGTGAAGAAGGCCCTCGAACTTTCGGCGCTCCGCGACGAAAACCGCAAGCTGCGCGAGGAGCTCGGCCGCCGCTACGAGTTTGACAACATCATCGGCCGCAGCGCCGCGATGCAGGAGATCTTCGGCACGATCGAGCGCGTCGCGCCCACGCATGCCACCGTCCTGCTCGGCGGCGAGAGCGGCGTCGGCAAGGACCTGATCGCCCGCGCCATCCACTACCACTCGCCGCGCCGCGACAAGCCGTTCGTCAAGATTAACTGCTCGGCGCTGCCCGAAAACCTGATGGAGAGCGAGCTGTTCGGCTACGAGAAGGGCGCTTTCACCGGCGCCAACGCCCCCAAGCCCGGCCGCTTCGAGCAGGCGGATACCGGCACCGTGTTCCTCGACGAAATCGGCGACGTGCCCGCCTCCGTGCAGGTGAAGCTGCTGCGCATCCTGCAGGAGCGCGAGTTCGAGCGCCTCGGCAGCAACCGGACGCGCCACATCGACGTGCGCATCATCGCCGCCACCAACCAGGACCTGCGCGCCGCGCTCGAGCAGGGCACCTTCCGCGAGGACCTTTACTATCGCCTGAACGTCGTGCCCATCGAGATCCCGCCGCTGCGCGACCGCCCCGAGGACATCCCGTTCCTGGCCGAGCACCTCACCCGCAAGCTCGCCGCCGCTTCCGGCAGCCGCGTCGAGGCGATCAGCGAGGAAGCCATCCGCAAGCTGATGCAGTATCACTGGCCCGGCAACGTGCGCGAACTGGAGAACGTGATCGAGCGCAGCCTGGTGCTCTGCGCGGGCACGCGCCTGGAAGCCGCGGACATCAAGCTCGACACCGCGCCGCGCGCCAACCGCCGCGCCGCGACGGAGAACAATTTCCTGCCCGAGGGCACCACGCTCGACGAATACGAGCAGGCCATCATCCGCGAAGCGCTGCGCCGCGCCGAAGGGAACAAGAGCCAGGCCGCGCGCCTGCTCGGGCTCACCCGCAACGCGCTGCGTTACCGCCTCTCGCAGATGGGCCTGGACAAAGAGGCAGCCTCGGGAGAATAGCGGCGCGCGCGGCTGCGGCGCCGCAGTTACTGCCCCTTCACCGCCGTCAGGTCCCCTTCCGCCGGCCAGTACAACGCATTGAACAGCAGCGGCAGCGTGGCGTGCGTGCCCGCGCGGAACTGCGGCCGCAGGCCGAACAGCACGATCCTGCCCGGGTTCATCTCGATCGTGACCACGGCCGCGCGCCCGTTCATCAGATCCTCGCCCCGCAGCCACCCCGACGCCCGCACGCCCGCGTTCGGATACCGCGCCACCACGCTCACCTTCTGCGACGAGAAACCTTCGACGAGCTGGAAGAACGGCGAATTGTTGTAGAACCCGTAAGTGTCGGCCGCGGCGCCCCAGCCGATCGGGTTCGTGGTATCCACCTGCAGGTTGACGATGGTTCCCGGCGCGAAGTGCTGCTCGCGGGTGAACGTGCGCTTCAAATCCTTCACGCCCAGCGGCAGCTTCGAAACCAGCAGGTCCGTCGCCTCGCCGAGCGCCACCACCGTTCCGCCATCGGCCATGAAGCGCTTCAGCGCCTCCCAGCCCGCGTCGCCGATGCCGCCCTTGTACTCGGGCAACTGCGTCCGGTCGTTCGAGCCCTCCAGAATCGAGTTCGTCCGCTGGTCCGGCAGGACGATCACGTCGAAGCGCTGCCGCAGGTTGCCCGCCTTCACGTCTTCGTTGTGCAGTTTCGTGTATTCGAAACCGTAATGTTCCAGGATCCAGCGCGTCCAGCCCTCGTCCATATTGGCGGTCCAGGCCTGGTACAGACCGATGCGCGGCGCCCGGAGCGGCGTCGCGGCCGCCGGCAGCGCCGCCGCAGGCGCCGTCCGCACGTCGAAGCCCTCCACGGCTTTCGTCCACACCGCCTGCTCCGCGGCTGCGAGCGCGAACGGCGCATTCCCGCCCTCCGGCTTCGTCAGGCTGACCTTCGCGCCCGCCTTCAACAACCGGTTCACGACCAGCGCCGACAGCGCGCCGTTGTACGGGAAGCGCCACAGGCCGCCCTGGCGCGACGCCTCGAGCGTGTACTTCGGCGCCGCTTCCACCTTCTCCATCGCAAGCGCCGCATCGAGCGGCGTCTTCGCGAACTCGGTCTTCACGCCGAACTGCATGCCCAGCGACCATGCCGAAACGTCGTAGGGCGCCTCGGCCGGCGCGTTCGGCGCGCGGCGCACCTCGGGGTACGTCTGCCGCTCGATCATGTCCTTGGCGTACCGCGCGAATACCTGCGTGAACGGGATGATGAACGTCCCGGCGGCGTAGCTCTTGCCGTCCTGCTTGAACTCGCTTTTGGCGCGGTACACCTCAACGCCGCCGATCATGAGCGTGTTCACCAGATCGATCGCCTCGTTGCCGTCGTGCTGACCGGCCACCGGGATCAGAATTGCGTACGACTTCTCGCGGCCGCCGCCGATCTCGCCCTTCTTTCCCGCTTCGAGCGTGTTCCGGTTGATGTCGTAGATTTCGCGCAGCAGGTTCTCGCGGCGGTCCGCGGCGGTTTCGAGCAGCGCGAATGTTGCCGTCAGCTCGTAATCGACGATGTCGCGCAGCGTCCATTTCCCGCCGAGCCACGGCTTCGGATACTCGGTCCGCGGCGTGATGTCCCGCGGCGGCGGCAGCGGCGCGTTCGGATCCTGATCCTGGCCGCCGCGCCCGCCCCCGCGGCCTTCCTCCGCGGCCGCCGGCGGCGCCGGACGCGACGGATCTGCCATCCTCTGCACCACCGGCGTCGCGATCCGCGCGCTCGCCACCTCCGTCAGCAGCCCGACTTGGTTGTGCCACCACCCGGCCCACGCCGCCGCGCCTTCCCAGTAGTTCGTGTAAGTCGAGTTATAGATGATGCCCGTCCGCCCCTCGGCTTCGAGCGCCGCCGCCTGCGACTGCCCGTAGAGCGCGTTCAGCCGGTAGATCAGCGGATCGACGTTCGGGTTGATCGGGTCCGTCGCCGGCATCGTGAAGATGCGCGGGCCGGCGCTGCCCTGCTGGTGCTCGTCCAGCCAGATCGCCGGGAACCAGTCGTGCCACAGCACCTGCGCCGCAAGCCGGCTTTCCTTCTGAGAGAACAGGTACCAGTCCCGATTGTCGTCGTGGCCGGTGTATGGGTGATAGAGCCACGGCAGCGGGCTTGCCTCGTTCGGCGTGCCGGCATATTTGTTGTACCAGTCCGTCACCATGATCTGCCCGTCCGGGTTGAGCGACGGCACGAGCAGAAACACGACGTTGTCGAGCACCTTCTTCACGGCCGGCGAATCCTCCGTGGCGAGCCGGTAGACCAGCTCGATCACCATCTGCGACGAGCCGATCTCCGTCGAGTGGATGTTGTTCGTGACAAACACCACCGCTTTGCCGGAGCGGAAGATCTCGTCGCGTTCGGCGTCCGTCGGCGCGCCGCCCTGGAAGTAGAGCTTGCGCTCCAGATCCTTCAGGCGGTCGAGGTTCCTGATGTTCTCCTCCGAGCTGATCTCGAGCATCACGAACGGATTGCCGAGCGTGGTCTGGCCGAGGTTCCGGTATTTCACCCGGCCGGACTCGGCGGCGATCTTCTCGAAGTACTCGGCGATTTTGTCGTAACGGGCAAGCTTCTTGTCCGTGCCGATGCGGAACCCGAAGAACTGTTCGGGAGTCGGGATGGCTGCCTGCGCGGCAAACGCGCACGCGGCGAGCAGAAGAAACGGGACAAACAACCGGCGTGGTTTCATAGGAGCGGCACCTTGACCGAACTGAGTGATTGTAGCGGAGAAAAAAGGCAGGCGCATCATCCACGCGGGCGCTGCCGGGCAGGGGCGGCCTCGTTCCGGCGCCCGGCTATTCTCCGCCGGTCTTCAGCATCGCCAGCGCCTGCGCGAACCAGCAGGCCAGTTCCGGATCGATCTGCCGCAGCTTTTCGAGCTGCCGATCGAGGGCGGTCCGATCTTCCGACGTAACCGCGGACTTCTTTCCGCGCTGCAGGAATGCGCGGACGGTCTTCTGGAACGCGCGCTGCGCCACCAGGTCGGCGATGCCGTTGTTGAGGCCCGCGCCTCGCAGGCACCGCACCGAGGCGCCCAGAAACGGAAGCAGCAGGCTCGAGCTGAAGGAGACGCCCGCCAGGCACTGCGCTTTCGGGCCGCGCAGCTCGTGGACGCGAATACGGCTATGCCGCATCAGCCGCCGGGCTTCGAGCACGGCCGCCTTGTCGCCTTCAACGAACAGGCCGAGATCGTCCAGACCGTCCAGCGGCCCGAGAGACCCGATCCAGGCGCCCTGCGCGCGCAGCGGCTCCAGTTCCGAGCTGTCCAGCGCGCCGGCGCATAGCAGGAACGTTTTCAAACGCCAGTTCACCGGCGCCGCCGCCGTGTCCGCCACCAGTTTCTCCACCAGCGCATCCGGCGCGCACAGCAGGATCACCGGCGTCTTCGCGAACGCTTCGTGGCTCTCCACCGCCCGGCCCGCGCGCATGGCGTTCACGAGCCGCGTCGCCAGCGCCGGCGCCGTCGACATCACCGGCCCGAGCCGCTCCGCCAGCGCCGGTATGCGCCAGACGAAGTTCCGGCTCACCGGCCCGGCGCTGATCAACCCGAGCCGCTCAACCATTCGCCTCCTGGTAAATCACCCTCGCCTTCAGCTCCTTGATGCGGTCGCGCAATTGCGCCGCCTTCTCGAACTCGAACTTCCGCGCCGCTTCGCGCATCTTCTCCTCGAGCTCCGCGAGCAAGCGCTCCAGTTGCTCCGGCGGCATCTCCTCCACCGGCTCCTCCGTATCGACCGGCACCGTCACGTAATCGCCCTCGGCAATCGCCACAAGACTCATATCGATCGGTTTGACGATCGATTGAGGCGTGACGTGGTTCTCCTCGTTGTACCGGATCTGGATCTTGCGGCGCCGGTTCGTCTCCTCAAGCGCAGTCCGCATGCTGTCCGTGATCACATCAGCATACAGCACCGCCTTGCCGTTCAGATTACGCGCCGCGCGCCCGATGGTCTGGATCAGCGAGCCCGCCGACCGCAGAAACCCTTCCTTATCCGCATCCAGGATCGCCACCAGCGAGACCTCCGGCAGGTCCAGCCCCTCGCGCAGCAGGTTCACGCCGATCAGCGCGTCGATGTTGCCTCGCCGCAAGTCCCGGAGGATCTTGATGCGGTCGAGCGTGCTCACCTCCGAGTGCAGGTACTGGCACTTCACGCCGACTTCGGAGTAATACTCGGCCAGATCCTCCGCCATGCGCTTGGTCAGGGTGGTGACCAGCACGCGCTCGCCCGCCTCCACGCGCTTGCGAATCTCGTTCAACAGATCGTCCACCTGCCCCTTGATCGGCCGGATTTCGATCTCCGGATCCAGCAGCCCGGTCGGCCGGATCACCTGCTCCACCACCACGCCCGCGGATTTCGTCAGCTCATACGGCCCGGGCGTCGCCGATACGTAAATGACCTGGTTCACCCGGTTCTCGAACTCCTCGAAGGTCAGCGGCCGGTTGTCGAGCGCGCTCGGCAGGCGGAAGCCGAAGCTCACCAGCGTCTCCTTGCGCGAGCGGTCGCCGTGGTACATGCCGTGAAGCTGCGGCACGGTCTGGTGGCTCTCGTCGATCACGATCAGCGCGTCGTGCGGCAGGTAATCGAGCAGCGTCGGCGGCGCCTCGCCCGGCAGCCGCCCGGAGAAATGCCGCGAATAATTCTCGATGCCGTGGCAATAGCCGATCTGGCGGATGATCTCGAGGTCGAACATCGTGCGCTGGTACAGCCGCTGCGCCTCCACCAGCTTGCCCTGCTTCTCCAACTCGGCGTGCCACCACTGCAGTTCGTTTTCGATCGAGCGCAGCGCCTGCTCGCGCGCCTCCGGCGTCATCACGTAGTGCGTCTTGGGATAGATGGGCAGCCGGACATAAGTCTGCCGCACCTGCCCGAGCAGCGGGTCGATCTGCGAGAGGCTCTCGATCTCGTCGCCCCACAGCTCGATGCGGTAGGCGTAATCCTCGTAGGGGGGAAACACCTCGATCACGTCCCCGCGCACGCGGAAGGCGCCGCGCTTGAACTCCAGGTCGTTGCGCTCGTAAAGGATCTCGACCAGCCGCTTCAGAATATGGTCGCGGCCGATCTTCTGCCCCTTTTCGAGCATCAGCAGCATGCCGTAGTAGGCTTCGGGCGAGCCCAGGCCGTAGATGCAGCTCACGCTCGCCACGATCACGCAGTCGCGCCGCTCAAACAGCGACTTCGTCGCCGCCAGCCGCAGCTTGTCCAGCTCGTCGTTGATCGTCGCTTCCTTTTCGATGTACACGTCCGAGGACGGGATATACGCTTCCGGCTGGTAATAATCGTAGTAGCTGACGAAATATTCGACTGCGTTGGCCGGGAAAAACGTCTTGAATTCGTGATAAAGCTGCGCGGCAAGCGTTTTATTGTGCGCCAGCACAAGCGTCGGGCGCCCCACGCGCTCGATCACCTTGGCGATCGTGAACGTCTTGCCCGAGCCGGTCACACCCAGCAGGACCTGGTGCTGCTCGCCATCCTGAATTCCCCGGACGAGCTGATCGATCGCCGTCGCCTGATCCCCCCGGGGACGGTAATCGACCGCGAGATGAAACCCCATATTTTCAGTATAGATGGCACCGCAAGCGGCTCGAATCGGGGCGCGCGCTTGTGGGACAATATGAGCCATGGAACCTGACCGGACTCTGGAATGGGCGCATGCCGGACGAGAGCTGTTTTCGCGGCTCGACAACGAGGATTACCCGTTCACGGGCGACGCCGTCCTGACGACGACGCTCGACAAGGCGCTCAACTGGGCCCGCAAGAATTCCATCTGGCCGATGACCTTCGGCCTGGCCTGCTGCGCGATCGAGATGATGTCGATGAGCGCATCGCGCTTCGACGTCGCGCGCTTCGGCGCCGAGGTGTTCCGCGGCTCGCCGCGCCAATCGGACCTGATGATCATCGCCGGGCGCGTCTCGAACAAGATGGCGCCGGTCATCCGGCGGCTGTACCAGCAGATGCCCGAACCCAAGTGGGTGATCTCGATGGGCGCCTGCGCCACCTCGACCGGCGTTTTCAATAACTATGCGCTGGTTCCGGTGAATCAGGTGATCCCGGTCGACGTCTACGTGCCGGGCTGCCCGCCCCGCCCCGAGCAGTTGATCTACGCGCTCATGCTGCTGCAGAAGAAGATCCAGCAGCAGCCGGGCGCCATCCGCGAGCTGCTGAACCTGGACTGAGCCGCGGCGAATCGCGCAAAAATTTTGTCACATCGCACCCTCCGGGTCGATATGCCTCATGAGGGCGAAGAGTCTTTCGCCCGGGAGGCACCATGAACTCGGTTGATGCGGTAAACAAACTGGTCAATGCGCCGGCGCCCTCGGCGGCCACGCCGATCCCCTCCGAGCAGCTTGCCCAACAGCGCGAGCTGATCCAGGCGGTCAAGGCGGTGAACGCGTCGGAGTTGTTCGGTGAAAACAGCGAGCTGACGTTCGCGATGGACAGAAAGAGCCAGCGCCCGGTGGTGCGGATTCTGGACCGGAAGACGAAGGAGGTGCTGCAGCAGATTCCACCGGAGTACGTGCTGCGGATGGCCGAGGGGCTGAGCGGCCGCGTCGAACAGGATGCTTCTTGAAACGGCCGCCTCTGCCGATGAGTGTTCTTGAGGACACGATGGCGACGAACGCTCAGGAAGCTTACCTGGAAAGCCGGATCCTTTCGGCGGACCCGCTGGAACTGGTCGAAATCCTGTACCAGACCGCATATCGCGCGGTGGAAACCGCCCGACGATGCCTGCGGCAGGGCGACATCGCCGGGCGTACGAAGGAGATCAACCGGGCGATCGGCGCCCTGGCCGAGCTGGCGAGCGCTCTGGACCGCCAGGCCGCGGGCGAACTGGGGCGGAATCTCGCCGGGCTTTACGATTACATGCAGCGCCGCGTGATCGAAGCCCACGTCGAACAGACCGAGCCGCCGCTGGCCGAGGTTTCGCGGCTGCTGGCCACGCTGCTCGAAGGCTGGTCCGCCCTCTGCCGCAAGCCCGAACCCGCCTGGACTCCAGCACCGCCGCCCCCCGCGGAACTCGAGTACCCCTCGCAGACCTGGTCTGCATAGCAAGAAAAAAACCGGTGACAGTATACTCATTCACCGATTTCCAAAAGAATTGGCAACGACCCTTTCGCACGACTTCCAGCACTGGCCGGATGCGGCGGCCGGTCTGGTCCCCGCGGATCAACCAACTCTGGGTGCATGAGCGGCAGTGCTGCTGTCTGCATTACGTGTGCGCTCGAAAAGAATTGGGGAATGAGTATACTGTCACCGGTTTTCGGGCGCTAGGCCTTCGGGTGCGCCTTGTCGTAAACCGCCATCAGGTCCGTGAGCGAGACTTGCGTGTATTTCTGAGTGGTCGAGAGGCGCGCGTGGCCGAGCAACTCCTGAATGGTGCGCAGGTCGGCCCCGTCGCTCAGCAGGTGCGTGGCGTAAGCGTGCCGGAAGCTGTGCGGGTGAATGGACGAGTCGCCGCCCAGCACGGTGGCATAGAGCTTCACGATGCCGCGCGCGCCGCGGTCGCTCAGCCGATGCCCGCCGTGGTTCACGAAGAGCGCCTTCTCGCCCGGCGCCGCCTGCCGCTCCGCCAGGTACCGCTCGAGCGCCGCTGCCGCTTTCGAGCCGAACGGCACCTGCCGCTCCTTCTTCCCTTTGCCGCGGACCAGAAGCCACCGCTCCTCCCGGTCTACGTCCGCCAGATTCAATCCCACCAGCTCGCTGACGCGCAACCCGCAGCCGTAGAGCATCTCGAAGATCGCCAGATCGCGCGCCGGATGCGGCCGTTCGAGCTTGCCCGCGGCCACCTCATCGATCAGGTTGTTGGTCTGCTCGGCCGTCATCACGCGCGGCAGCCTCTGCGGCATTTTCGGGGTGCGAATCAGTTTGGCGGCGTTCACCTCAACCACGCCTCGCTTCATCAGGAATCGGAACAGCGAGCGCACCGCGGCCACCTTCCGCCGCATGGTGACGGGGCTCAGTTTCGCTTGATACAGGCGCCCGAGCCATTCGCGCAGCGCCAATGAATCGATGGCGCGCGCCGCGGGCGGTTCGCCATCCGGCGGCGTAAAATAAGCGATGAATTCGCGAAGATCCGCCCCATAATTCCGCACCGTGTGCGCGGAAGCGTTTTCCCGCTCAAGCTCGCCGAGAAACTCCGAAATGTAACGCTCAAGCTCGGACAAATTGTTGACAGTGTAGCGCATGCGGGTGCGCGCGGAGGTATTCTGGCTGTCGAAGGAGCTTCGCATGCTCGTCTCGGTCGTTGGCGCCACCGGCGTGCTTGGCCGCGCGCTGGTTCCCTTGCTCGCCGCGAAAGGCCACAAAGTTCGTGCGTTCGCCCCCTCGCGCCTGCGGGCCACGCCGGAGGTGCTCGGCAACTCGGAGTTCATCGAGTGCGACCTTCTCTCGCCGGAGCAGGCCAGCCGGCTGCCGTACTGGATGGAAGGCTGCGGCGCGACGATTCACATCGCCACGGCGATTCCGCACGACCCATCGGCGCCCCGCGCCTGGGAAACGAACGCGCGGCTGCGGCGCGAGGGCACGCGCAAGCTGCTGACGAACTCGATCGCGGTGGGCGTCGAAAAGTACATCCAGCAAAGCGTCGTGATGGCGTATGCCGATGGGGGCGACAACTGGATCGATGAAAGCGCGCCGCTCGACAAGTCCCCGGAGCGCGCCGCCATCGCCGCCCCGGTGATCGCGATGGAGGACATGGTGCGCGGCACGCCCGTGGCGCGGCTGAAGTGGACCATCCTGCGCGCCGGCCTCTTCGTCGGGCCGGGCACCGGCCAGGACCAGCTCGTCGCGCGCCTGCGGGCGGGAACCTACGTCGTCGCGGGCGACGGCAGCAACTTTATCTCGCCGGTTCATGTAGCGGATATGGCCGCCGCCGTTCTCGCAGCGCTCGAAAAGGCGCCGCCGGCCTCGACTTTCAACATCGTGGACGAGCCGCTCCGAAAGGGCGAGTACGTGGACCGGCTCGCGGCGATGCTGCACGTTCCGCCGCCCGGCCGCGACCCCTCGCAGCCGCGCCCGCCCTCGTTCCGCTGCACGAACCGCGCCGCCCGCGAGACGCTCGGCTGGAAGCCGGAGCGGGGCATCTGGCCGAAGGCTTAGGATCAGGCGCAGGTGGGGCAGGCGCTTTCGCCTGCCGGTATCAGGCGGAAGCACTTGTATTTTTCGAGGTTATATGAGCGACTGGACAAGACGCGATTTGCTGAAGGCCGCAGCGGCGGGACCGCTCCTGCCTTCGACCGGTGGCGCAGCCACTGGCCCGCTGGCCCAAGACCCGCCGCCAAAATCCCGCGACCGCGTACTTCTGGATTTCGGCTGGCGCTTCGCCCTCGGCCACGCCAATGATCCGGCCCGCGACTTCGGGTTCGGCCGCGGCAGCGCGTTCGCGAAATCCGGGCAGTTCTGCCGCCCGGCGCGCGTCGACTTCGACGACTCGAAGTGGCGCGCCATCGACCTGCCGCACGACTGGGCCGTGGAGCTGCCCTTCGTCGAAGACCGGCAGATGAACGAGTACGGCGCCAGGCCGCTCGGCCGCACCTACCCGGAGACGAGCATCGGCTGGTATCGCCGCACGTTCGACATCCCCGCCTCCGCCCTCGGCCGCCGCTTCTCGCTCGAGTTCGACGGCGTGTTCCGCGATTCCATCGTCGCGCTCAACGGCCACTTCATCGGCCGCAACCTCAGCGGCTACGCGCCGTTCCGCTACGACATCACCGATTTTCTGACCTACGGCGGCACGAACGCGCTCGCCGTACGCGTGGATGCCACCGAACACGAGGGCTGGTTCTACGAGGGCGCGGGCATCTACCGCCACGTCTGGCTCGTCGAGACGCACCCCGTGCACGTTCCGCAATGGGGCACGTTCGTCACCTCGCAGGTGCGCGCGGGCGCGGCGGCGGTGATGATCGCGACGGAAGTGGAAAACGAGGGCGATCGCGAAGCCGCGTGCCAGGTGGTCTCGACCGTGCTCGATCCCGCGGGTAAAACCGTCGCCGTCTCGCGTTCGGTGCCGGTGCGCATCCCCGCCGGGGAAAAGCGCGAGGTGAAGCAGCAGGTCACGGTTGCGAATCCGGCGCTGTGGTCCCTCGAGGAGCCGCGCCTGTATCGCGTGCTGACCACCATCGTCGCGGGCGGCGCGCCCGTGGACCGCTACGAAACGCCCTTCGGCATCCGCACCATCCGCTTCGACGCCGGCAAAGGCTTCTTCCTGAACGGCAAGCCCGTGAAGGTGAAAGGCACGTGCAACCACCAGGACCACGCCGGCGTGGGCTCGGCGCTGCCGGACCGCCTGCAGTATTTCCGCATCGAGAAGCTGAAGCAGATGGGCTCGAACGCCTACCGTACCTCGCACAACCCGCCGGCGCCCGAGTTGCTCGACGCCTGCGACCGCCTCGGCATGCTGGTGCTCGACGAGACGCGCACGATGTCGGCGACGCCCGAGGCGCTGAGCGAGCTCGAAAGACTCGTGCGGCGCGACCGCAACCACCCTTCGGTCATCTGGTGGTCGATCGGCAATGAGGAACCCGAGCAGGGCACCGAGCGCGGCGCGCGCATCGCAGCCACCATGAAACGGCTGGTGCGCCGCCTCGACCCCACGCGCCCCGTCACCGAAGCGATGAACAATTCCTGGGGCAAGGGGCTCTCGGCCGTCGTCGATATCCAGGGCTTCAATTACAACAACAAACTGATCGACGAGTTCCACAAGAACTTCCCGAACCAGCCCACCATCGGCACGGAAACCGCAAGCACCGTCTCGACGCGCGGCATTTACGAGAACGACAAAGAGAAGGGCTACGTGAGCGCGTACGACCGCAACTTCCCGCCGTGGGCGTGCACGGCCGAGGAATGGTGGAAGCTTTATGACGAGCGCCCGTTCCTGCAGGGCGGCTTCGCGTGGACCGGCTTCGATTACCGCGGCGAGCCGACGCCCTACGGGTGGCCGTGCATCAGCTCGCACTTCGGCATCATGGACACCTGCGGCTTCGAGAAGGACAACTTCTACTACTACCAGGCCTGGTGGAGCGATCAGCCGGTGCTGCACCTGTTCCCGCATTGGAATTGGGCCGGCAGAGAGGGGCGGGAGATCGAGGTCTGGTGCCACACGAACCTCGGCCGCGTCGAGTTGTTCCTGAACGGCCGCAGCCTCGGCGCGCGGGATGTGGCGCGGGATTCGCACGCGGCCTGGATGGTGAAGTACGAGCCGGGCCGGCTCGAGGTGCACGCCATGAAGGATGGCAAGCCGCTGGTGGCGGTGCGCGAAACCACCGGCGCGCCGGCGAAGCTGGTGCTGCGGCCCGACCGGAGCCGGCTCTTCGCGGATGGCCGGGACGTCTCCGTGGTCGAGGTGCGCGTGGTGGACGCGCAGGGGCGCATCGTTCCCACCGCGAACAACGAGATCGAGCTCCGCCTCAGCGGCGGCGGCCGGATTATCGGCGTCGGCAACGGCGACCCGAGCAGTCACGAGCCCGACAAAGCCGAGCGCCGCCGCGCCTTCAACGGCCTGGCGATGGTAATCGTGCAGGCGCCGAAACAGGCGGGCGAACTGAAGCTGGAGGCCGCATCGCCGGGCCTCGAACCGGCGGCCGCGCCGATCCGCTGCGATCTGTAAAGGAGTCGCCGTGCCCCGCAGCATCGCGTGCCTGCTCATGCCGCTGATCATGCAGAACGCGCCGGGGCCGATCCGCGTCGACGTCAATCTCGTCAACGTGACCTTCACCGTGCGCGACGCCGGCGGCGCGCTCCAGCCGGACCTGAAGCGCGGCGATTTCACGCTGCTGGAGGACGGAGTCCCGCAGCAGATCCGCGCGTTCTCGCGCGAGAGCCAGACGCCGCTCACGATCGGCGTGCTGCTCGATTTCAGCGGCAGCCAGACCGGCCTGATCAGGCGCAACCGCGCCACGGCGGCCGCCTTCTTCCGGCGGCTGCTGCGGCCGGAAGATCGCGCCTTCATCGGCGGCTTCGAGCATCGCATCAACATCCTATGCGATCTGACCGGGTCGGTCGACTGGCTCGAAGCCGCACTGGGCGGCGCCAACGACGGCCCTCCGCTTGGGCCGCCGCACCGCTACCGCGGCGCATCGCCGGTCCAGGACGCCATTTACTATGCGGCGAGCGACAAGCTCAAGCACATCGGCGGGCGCAAAGCTCTCGTGCTGATCAGCGACGGCCAGGACACCACCAGTCACAAATCCGTCTCCGACGTGATTGAGATGCTCCAGTCCTCCGACGTTGTGTTCTACGCCTTGAATCCGGGCGTCGGCACGCCGATGAAGCTTCTGGGCGGGCCGTTCACGCTGCTGTTCCGGAGCCATCTCGCCCGCATCGCGGAGGAGGCCGGCGGGGCGGAGTTCAAGCTGAAGCAGGTTCCGCTCGAGGACGCCTTCCGCCGCATCGAAGAGGAGCTGCGAACCACTTACTCGATCGGCTACGTCTCATCCCGGCCCGAGCGCGACGGCACTTTCCGGAAGATCGAGATTCGCACCGCGCGTCCCGGCCTGGTGGTGCGAGCGCGCCGCGGCTATTGGGCGCGCGATCCCGTCGCGCCTGGCCCCGTTACTGGGCCGAGGGCTCCCACGGCGGCGTCACAGCCCGCGACTGCGCGGCCGTCGCGTACGGGTACCGCTCGAAGTCGAAATCGAGCCGCAGCCGCAGCCACCAACGCGGCTTGTAGACAATGCGCAGCGGCACGCCGCGGAGCCCGCCGCGAAGCGGGAACGTGAGCGTGAAATCCGCGGCTTCGTTCCGCCCGGCATCGAGCGCGACGAAATCGGCGGTCGCGACGTCCGGCACAACCGGCCCGGCCGGCGAGGCGCGGAACGATCTCGCGTACTCGACCTTGCGCACCTCCATCGTGTAGACCTTCGCGTTGTAGACGTACACAACCGGGGGCGGCGCGTCGCGCCAGCTCGGGCTCCCGCGGTCGAACGCCTCCGCGATCCGCGCCACCATCCCGGCTACCACCGTGAGAAATCCGAAGGGCTCGCGGTAGAGGCCCGGCCTGTTCGCGATCCGGCGGCTGATGGCGGGCGGGCGCGGCGCGATCGATTGCGCGTACTTCGTGATCATCCGCTCGGGCTCGCGCCACCGGAATTCCCCGGCTTCGGTGAAGGTGCGTAACTCCGCGACGGCTTCGCCGGGCCGCACCTCGCTGCGGGTCGCGTCATAGAGCAGGCCCGCGCCGTTTGAATCGCCATCCGGAGCCACGTCGGACATCGATTGCTCCGCCGTATGCCGCATGAAACCTTCGAAAACCGTGCGCACGACTCGCGGCGAGCCGCCGTCCGGCTTCCATTCCGCGCGCTCCCGCCCGTAGCCCCAGCGGTTCACCTTCATCGGCACGCGCTCGGGCTCCGTGCCGAAAAGCACCTCGATCTCTTCCCACCACCCCCTGCCGCCGGGTTCCGCGCCGCGCGTCACCGAGATCCGCCCGCCGCCCACTTCGTCCTTCCCCACCCAGAAGAGTAGGAGGCGCACGTCGCCCCGCACGCGGTAAGGGAAAACGGAATCCGCCCCCGTCGCCAGTTGCGCCGCCGCCAATACCCACGCCCACCTGAACAGGAACATGGCCGGCCCCAGTGCCTGATTATTATTTGGAGGAACCGGAGGGCGATGTCAAGACACCCGCCCGCCCGTGCGCCGCGCCGGCGGGAGGAGCTCAAAACGCCGCCGCCGCCGGGAAAGTACACTGCGTTTCTGGTGCCCGGGGTGGGACTTGAACCCACACGGGGGTTGCCCCCCAAAGGATTTTAAGTCCTTTGCGTCTGCCGGTTTCGCCACCCGGGCCTTTGTAGGCGCTCCACCCATTGTACGGCGATGGCGCGGCGCGGAGGAGACGTGGCATTAAGCCCGGTTACATTAACTCGTCTTCATAGCCAGAAGCTGTCAATCGCGGGTCCGCCCCTCCGCGCGCCGGAGCCCCTATATTACCCGACATCGTTCATTTCTAGTCTTTAATTTACACGCACGGCTCGGAAATTATAGTTACTACACGTTTTTCGAAACGTACAGCCCGACAAAAGCTTCTATAATAGAAAAATACGTTGGCCCGAAATCAGAGCTTACGTGTGTGAGGTTTGTAAGGCTCCATGAATACTCGCTCCGCCGCTCGGATCCTGTCGGTCGTGGCTGTTGTAGTTCCTGCGATCGCGGCTCAGTCCTCTCCGGCTCGACCTAAAGCCGGACCCGTCGAAATCATGAAGGCCACCGAGGTGCGCCCCGGCATGAAAGGCGTTGCCTGGACGGTCTTTTCCGGCACGGAGCCCGAGCCCGTGCCCATCGAGATCATCGGCCGGTGGGAAAACGCCATGGGCCCCAAGAAGGACGTCATCCTGGCGAAGATGGGCGGCAAGGCCGTGCGCACGAACGTCGCGGGCGGCATGAGCGGCAGCCCCGTCTATATCGACGGCAAGCTGCTCGGCGCCGTGGCATTACGCATCAGCGAGTTCTCGCCGGACGCCATCTGCGGCATCACGCCGATCCAGGACATGCTCGAAATCAAGGACGTGGACAAGTCCATCCCCGCCGAAGCCCGCACGCCGGATAAGCTCGACAAGCGGGTCGACGCTTCGGTGCCGCTGGAAGGCGACATGCTCTCGCGCGTTCTCGCGGCCGGCGGTTCACCCAGAACGGCCGGATCGAGCCCGGTAATGGTGCCGATCGAGACGCCCGTGATGCTCTCGGGTTTCAACCCGGGCGTGCTCCAGCAGTTCGCGCCGATGTTCGAGCAGTTGGGAATGGTGGCCGTGCAGGGCGGCGCAAGCTCCGCACTCGACAGCGCCAAGCCGGCCACGGGCTGGCGGGATGCGCTGCAGCCGGGCGACCCGATCGCCGGGGTGCTGGTCTCGGGCGACATGAGCATCACCGGCCTCGGCACCGTGACTTACAACGACGGCAAGCGCGTGCTCGGCTTCGGCCACCCGTTCTTCAATCTGGGTCCCGTGGACATGCCGATGGCCTCGGGCAACATCCTCTTCACCCTGGCTTCCATGTACCAGCCGAACAAGTTCGGAACCGCGACGGAGATCGTCGGCGCGCTCCACCAGGACCGCCACAGCGGCATCATGGGCGTGCTGGGGGACGCGGCCAGGACCGTGCCGGTCAGCGTGAAAGTGCGCTCGTTCAACGACGACAACACCATCCGCAACGAGAAGGATTATCACTTCAACGTCTTCGTGCAGCAGAAGTGGACGCCCAGCCTGATGATGCTGACGCTCTATAACACCATCTCCGGCAGCAACGACTACGGCGACGAGTGCACCTACCGCATCAACGGCAAGGTGCAGTTCGCCGACCACGAGATGATGCAGGTTTCCACCATGGAGGCCCCGAGCGATGTAGCCGTGGCGCCCGCGCCGATGGCGCTCGCCGGATGGTGGGCCGACAAGTTCAACCGCCTGTTCACCAACTCCGTGAAGATGCCCGACCTCAGCCGCGTGGACGCTACCATCGACCTGCTGCCCGACCGCCGCACCGCCGGCATCGAGAACGCCTGGATGCCGAACGACGAGGTGGAGCCCGGCGACCAGGTGCCCGTCAAGGTTTTCATCCGGCCGTACCGCGGGCCGCGCATCGAGCGCACATTCAACTTTAAGGTTCCGGCGGGGCTGGCGCCGGGCCAGTACAGCCTGCTGCTGAGCGACTCGGAAGCGCTGAACCGGATGCAGCACACGGCCGGGCAGATGAACCGCTATCTCGACGTCCCGCAGATCATCTCGCTCATTAACCAGGAGCGGCCCAACAACAAGCTCTACGTTTCGCTGCTCGAGCCGCGCCCCACGGTTTACTACGACGACAAGACGCTGCCGAGCCTGCCGGCTTCCGTGCTTAATGTGATGCAGACCGGCCGCAGCGGGAGCCGCGCCTTTGCCGCATCGGCGCAGACCGCCGAGGAGCAGGCGGCGATCCCCTTCGACTACGTCATCAGCGGTAATTACACACTGAAATTTACAGTTAGATAATTAGTGCAGTAACTAAAAACATGGTACGTCATCTCAGGCTCGTTCTTGCCTTTTCCGCGTCGGCATGCCTTTTGCCCGCCACGCAAACCAAAACCTGGATTCAGAACGATTACAGCGACTTCGATAAGGGCAACCTCAAACGCATCTCGCTTTCGAGCGACGGCCGGCTGGCGCTGGCGCCGCAGTTCCGCGAGGTGTTCGACAGCGCTTCCGTCTATCTCTGGGCGCTGGCTTCCGATTCCAAGGGCAACCTGTACGCGGCCGGCGGCGGGCCGGGCGGCCCGGGCGCGCGCGTGTACGTGATCCCGCCGGACGGAAAGGGCAAAACGCTCGCCGAGTGGAACGATCTCGAGGTGCACGCGCTCGCCGTCGATAAGCAGGACCGCGTCTACGCGGCCACCGCGCCGGACGGCAAGGTTTACCGCATCGCCAACGGCGGCAAGCCCGAGCTGTTCTTCGATCCGCACGCCAAGTACATCTGGGCGATGGTCTTCGACGGCAAGGGCAACCTGTTCGTAGCCACCGGCGACAAGGGCGAGATCTACCGCGTCACGCCGAACGGCACGGGCGCGGTGTTCTATAAGACCTCGCAGGCGCACATCCGCTCGATGACCATCGACCCGCAGGGCAACCTGGTGGCCGGCACCGAGCCGGATGGCCTCGTGATCCGCATCGCTCCCGACGGCAAAGGCTTCGTGTTGTACCAGACGCCGAAGCGCGAGGTGACATCCGTCGCCGTGGCCAAGGACGGCTCCATCTATGCCTCGGCGATCGGCAACAAGCTGCCGGCGCCGGCGCCGGCGGCCGCGCCCGCCGCTCCGGCCGTCCCTTCGGTTCCCATGATTCCCGGGCAGCCGCAGCAGCGCAGCGGCATCCAGATTCCCACCGCGCCCGCGGCGCCGCTGCCCGCGGTCGCCGGCGGTTCCGAGGTCTACCGGATCGATAAGGACGGCTTTCCGCGCAAGGTCTGGAGCGACGCCCGCGACATCGCTTACGCCATTGCGTTCGACGCCGACGGGCGCCCGCTGGTGGGAACCGGCAACGGCGGCGACATCTATCGCCTCGATTCCGACCTGGTCTACACGGACCTGGTCAGCGCCCCGCCGGCGCAGGTCACCTGCCTCTACCAGGCGCCGTCCGGCGCGATCTACGCCGCCACGGGCAACATCGGCAAGGTCTATCAGATCGGGCCCGGCTTTGAGAAGGACGGCGTGGTCGAGAGCGATGTCTTCGACGCGGGCCTGTTCTCCTATTGGGGCCGGCTGTCGTTCGCGGGCGATGCCAACGGCGGCTCCATCACGATGGAAACCCGCAGCGGCAACCTCGAGCGGCCCGAATCGGACTGGAGCCCGTGGGCTCCGGCGGCCACGCTGCCCGACGGCGGCCGCATCTCGTCGCCGCCGGCGCGCTTCATACAGTGGCGGGCGACGCTGAGGGCTTCGAGCGCGGGCAACTCGCCGGAAGTGCGTGAAGTAGACGTCGCCTACCAGGCGCGCAACGTCGCGCCGCGCGTCGAGCGCATCGAGACCACGCCCGCCAATTACAGGTTCGCCGGCGCACCCGTGCTCTCTGTTACCCCGAACCAGAGCATCACGCTTCCGCCGCTCGGCCGCACTGCCTCCACCTCGACTTCGCCGATGCTCAGTTCCGGCGATTCCGGCTCCGCCACCATGCAGTACGCCAAGGGCTACGCCGGCGCGCGCTGGACCGCGGTCGACGAGGACGGCGACAGCATGACGTACACCGTCCAGATCCGCGGCGAAAAGGAGACCGAGTGGAAGCCGCTCGCCGAGGGCCTGACCGAGAAGCGCGTGAGCTTCGATTCGACGGCATTCCCGGACGGCGAGTATCGCCTGCGCGTGATCGCATCGGATGCGCGCTCGAATCCGCCGGACCAGGCGCTGTCGGGCGAGCTGATCAGCCCGCGGTTCCTCATCGACAACACGCCGCCCGAGATCTCCGGCCTGGCCGCTTCCGCCGCGGGCGACAAACTGCGCGTGCGGTTCAAGGCGGTAGATGCGCTGAGCGTGGTGACCAAGGCCGAGATGTCGATCAACGGCGGCGAGTGGACGGTGGTGGAGCCCACGACGCGCCTCTCCGATTCCCGCGCCGAAGACTACGACGTCGCCGTGGCCAAGCCCACGGGCGCCGAGCAGACCATCGCCGTCCGCGTTACCGACGAATATGATAATCAGTCAGTGGCGAAGACGGTAATGCGGTAACCGGATCCCCGGGGCGGCGCGCGACCGCCCCGGATTCCTTGTGCTACACTCGCGCAATGCCGATCTGGCTCATTCTCGGCTTCGCATTCTCTTCCTTTTTCCAACAGCGGGACGCTGCGATCCCGGTGGTGGTTCGCCAGGCGCTGGAACAGCAGACGGCGGCGTGGAACCGCGGCGACATTCGCGCGTTCATGACCAGCTATGAGGATTCCGAGGAGACCGCGTTCGTCGGCTCCAAGGGCGTCGCAAAAGGCTATCGCCAGGTGCTCGAGAAGTATCTGAAGGGGTATCCCACGCGCGACGCGATGGGCAAGCTGACGTTCTCCGATATCGACGTGCGGCCGCTCGGCGCCAATTACGCCACCGCGATCGGGCGCTTCCACCTCGAACGCAACGCGCAGGGCGGAGGCGATGCGGCCGGCATCTTCACGCTGGTGTTCCACAGGACAGCGGGCGGGTGGAAGATCATTCTGGACCACAGCGAGGCGGTGAAGTAGGGCTTTCGTCTTCGCCCGCCGCATTTCTCAATTTTTTCTCGCAAAGACGCGAAGGCCGCAAAGACGCTAAGCAAAACAATTTTATATCTTTGCGCTCTTTGCGGCTTTGCGTCTTTGCGAGAAATTCAACGGCCTGCGCGAGCGAAGCCGCTGGCCCCAAGCCCACGCCGTGCTGGCCCTACGACGCCCGCTTGGCCGTGAAGTCCTGGGCGTAGTCCTCGGCGCCCTCCGGCACTACGTGGAATTTGATCTCGTCGCCCGCCACCTTACCTGTGTAGATCAGCTTCAGCGCGTTGCCGTTGAAGTCGATGGTGACGGTGAACGAAATGTCGTCGCCCTTGATCACGCCGTCGGCGAGATCGAAATCGCCGCCCGGGCCGCCCATTTTGCCGCTCAGCTTTTCGCCGTCGGCTTTGAGGGTGAGGACGACAGGGTAGACCTGGTCGGGGCCCTGAATTTCGCCGGTCCATTTGCCGTTAACGTCGCCGGCGAACATGGGCAGCGAACCAGCCATCAGCAGAAGTGCGCAAACCACCGCGAGTAAACGCAGGCTGAGTTTCATTGCTCCATTCTGCACAACACCCCCGCCGCGCGCAATGGGGCGTTCACCGCTTGAACGTGCCGGCGAGCCCGCCCACCATCACCTTGTAATCGCCGGGGACGAGCTCCCACGCGTCCTTCCCGACGTTGAAGATCGACAGGTACTTCGGATCGAGCGGGAGCGTTACCGTCTTCGATTCGCCGGGCGCGAGCTCGACCTTTTCCCACGCCACCAACCGCCGCGGCGGCTCGTTCGCGGCCGGCGGCAGCGCCACGTACGCCTGCGCAACCTCCGCGCCCGCGCGCTTGCCCGTGTTCTTCACCGTGAACGTGACGGAGCCTGCGTCCACCTTCAGCCCGGAGTACCCGAACGTCGTATACGACAGGCCGAAGCCGAACGGGAACAGCGGCTTCTTGCCCTCGGCGTCGTACCACTTGTAGCCCACCTTCAGCCCTTCGGTGTACGGGATGTCGAACGTCTTCTCGCCGTTCGAGCCGGGGATGACGGGGTGCGGCAGGTCCTCGACGCTCGCCGGGAAGGTGATGGGCAGCTTGCCCGACGGATTCACGTCGCCGAACAGCAGGCTCGCGATCGCCTCGCCGCCGCGGATGCCCGGATACCAAACCTCGAGCGCCGCGCCGATCTTGCCGATCCACGGCATCAGCACCGCGCCGCCGGTCTCGAGCACCACGACCGTGCGCGGATTCGCCGCGGCCACCGCCTCGACGAGCGCGTCCTGGTTACCGGGCAGGGCGAGGCTCGCGTCGCGGCCTTCGCTCGTGGGCTGGTTCACGATAACGATCGCCACGTCGGACGCCTTGGCGAGCGCAGCCGCGGCAGCCGGATCCGTGCCGGGATCGTACGTGACCTTCGCGCCCGGCGCCTTCGCGCGAATCGCCGCGAGCGGCGACGAGCGATGCCACACCGGACCGCCGCGCCGCTCGCCCGGGGCCGGTGAGACCGCGTTGCCGCCTGCCGGATCCACCTGCGCCGATCCGCCGCCCGAAAGCACGCCCACATCCGCGTGCGACCCGATCACCGCGACCGACTTCAGAGCGCGCCCATCGAGCGGCAGCAGGTTGCCTTCGTTCCTCAGCAACACGCTGCCCCGCTCGGCAACGCGCTGCGCCACCGCGAAGCCCGCGAACGGATCCACGGCCCGGCGCGCGGGCGGATTGTCGAACAGGCCCGCGGCGAACATCGAGCGCAGGATGCGGCGCACCATGTCGTCCAGGCGCGCCGCCGGGACCTCGCCGCTCTCCACCGCTTTCGCGAGCGCATCGCCGAAGAACCGGTTGCCGGGCATTTCCTGATCGAGGCCCGCCATCGCGGCCTTCGCCGTGCTATGCGTCGCGCCCCAGTCGGAGACCACGAAGCCCGGGAACTGCCAGGCCTTCTTGAGCACGTCGTTCAAGAGATAGCTGTTCTCGCAAGCCCAGTCGCCCTCGACCTTGTTGTAGGAACACATCACCGCGCCGGCGCCGGATTCCTTCAGCGCGATCTCGAAGGCGAGCAGGTCGGTTTCGCGCATCGCGCGCTTGTCGAGCAGCACGTTGCCGATCGTGCGCCCGGTCTCCTGGTCGTTCAGCGCGAAGTGCTTGATGTCGCCGATGACGCCCTGATCCTGTTCGCCCTTCATGAGCCGGCCGTCCATGGTGCCGGCCAGGATCGGGTCTTCGCCGTGATACTCGAAATTGCGGCCGTTGCGCGGCTCGCGGTTGAGATTCACGCCGCCGCCGAGCGCCATGGTATAGCCCTGGTCGCGCAGCTCCGTGCCGATGAGCGCGCCGTAGTCGTAGGCGAGCTTCGTGTCCCAGCTCGCGGCGAGGCCGAGCGTCGAGGGCAGCGCGGTCGAGTAGCGGCCGAACGCCGCGCCGCGCGCGACGCCCACCGCGGAATCCGCCATCTGCAGGTCGGGGATGCCGAGCCGCGGGATGCCCGCGATGAAGCCCGCGCCGCCGAGCGAGCGCATAGCGGCCGGATCCTGCCGCGGCGTGCCGTGCACAAGCTGCAGCTTCTCCTCGAGCGTCATCTGCCCGAGCAGCATCCCGGCGCGGGCGTCCGGCGAGAGCGTCTTCTCCATCCACGGGCCTTTCGGCTGCGTCTGCTGCGCCAGGGCGGCAGTCGAGAGCGCCAGCGCGATCCAGGTTCGAAGCGACATGGCTAGTATCGTAGTAAATTCCGGGGTGGTCCGGACGCTAAACTGATATCTGGCATGGCCTCCGGGACCAGGGAGATGACAGCACGGCAGTTCTTCGCGCGCGGCGGCGTGCTCTCGCGCTGCCACCCGGCGTACGAGTTCCGCCCGGGCCAGCTCGAGATGGCCGAGGCCGTGGAAGCGGCGCTCGCCGACAGGCGCCACCTCATCGTCGAGGCCGGCACCGGCACCGGCAAGACGCTCGCCTACCTGGTTCCGGCGATCCTCTCCGGCAAGCGCGTCGTCGTCTCCACCGGCACGAAAAACCTGCAGGAGCAGCTCTTTTTCAAGGACGTGCCGTTCTTGCAGCAGCACCTCGCGCGCGAGCTCAAGGTCTGCTACATGAAAGGCCGCAACAACTACGCGTGCCGGCAGAAAATCTACGACGCCGAAAAGGAAGCCATTCTCGAGGGCCTTGAGGAAGTGGCCGATTTCGAGATCATCCGCGCCTGGGAGAAGACCACCGAAACCGGCGACCGCGCGGAGATCAGGACGCTGCCCGAGGGCGCCGGCGTGTGGGCGAAGCTCGACGCCCGCCGCGAACTCTGCACCGGCCAGAAATGCCCGCAGTTCGAGAAGTGCTTTCTCACCGGGATGCGGCGCCGCGCCCACGAGAGCGACATCATCATCGTCAACCACCACCTGCTGTTCGCCGATCTGGCCGTGAAAGGCGAGGCCAACAACGGCATCATCCCGGAATATTCGGCGGTCATCCTGGACGAGGCGCACGAGGTGGAAGCCATCGCGGGCGAATACTTCGGCGTCTCGGTGAGCAATTACCAGTTCGAGGAGCTGCGGCGCGACGTGAGCGCGGTGGCGCGGCGGAAAGCGTTCGGCTCGATCGAGCTCGACCGCATTCTGATCGCCGTGGGCGATGCGGCGGCGCAGTTCTTCATGCTGTTCGAGGGCATCGAGGGGCGGCGCGGGTTTCGCGAGCACCGCGAGTTCGAGGAGCGGTATGACCGCCAGATCGCCGACGTGCTGCACGGGCTCGAGCTGATCGGCTCGCACCTGCAGCTTATCAAGAATGCCCCCGAGGAGGTGTTCCCGCTCTTCGCCCGCACGCAGGAGATAGCCAAGGCGCTCTCGTTCTGGCTGGCGGGCAACGACCGGCGCTACGTCTACTGGGTCGAGCGGCGCGGCCGCGGCTGCTTCCTGCAAGCCACGCCGATCGATGTCTCGACGATCCTGGCCGAGCGGCTGTTCGGCGTCATCCCGACGGTGGTGCTCACCTCGGCGACGCTGGCCGTGAGCGGCAACTTCGATTACACCGAGCGCCGGCTGGGCGTCCAGGGCGCGCGCACCCTGCTCGTGCCCGGGCACTTCGATTTCGCGAACCAGGCCCTGCTGTACGTTCCGCAGCACCTGCCGGATCCGCGCAGCCCGAACTTCACGCGCGAGGCCGCCGACGAGATCGCGCGCATCCTGCGCGCCAGCCGCGGCCGGGCGTTCGTGCTGTTCACCAGCTACCAGCAGATGCGCGCGGTCTACGACCAGGTCTCGTTCGCCATCGATTATCCGGCCCTGATGCAGGGCGCCGGCCCACGCAGCGCGCTGCTCGAGGAGTTCCGCGCCACGCCCAACTGCGTGCTGTTCGCGACCGCTTCGTTCTGGCAGGGCGTCGATGTGCCGGGCGACCAGTTGAGCTGCGTTATCATAGATAAGTTACCGTTCGCGGTGCCCAACGATCCCGTCGTCGAGGCGCGGATCCGGGCCATTCGCGACGAGGGGGGCAATCCGTTTTACGAGTACCAGATTCCGCAGGCCGCGCTCGCGCTCAAACAGGGCTTCGGCAGGCTGATTCGCAGCCGCACCGACCGCGGCGTGCTGGTTCTGCTCGATAATCGTATTTCCAAACAGAGATACGGCCAGGTATTCTTCGACAGCCTGCCCGATTACGGCTTCACCACGAGCCTGGCCGACGTGGAGACCTTTTTCGATGTATGAAGTTTCCGTAGAAGAAACGTTTGCCGCCGGGCACGCGCTGCGCGGCTATCGCGGCAAATGCGAGAACATACACGGCCACAATTACCGGTTGCGCGTGGTCCTGGAAGGCGAGCAACTGAATGAAGTCGGCCTGCTGGTCGATTTTTCGGAGCTGAAACAGATCATGCGCGGGGTGATCGAGAAGCTCGACCACCAGTTTCTGAACGAGGTTCCGCCGTTCGACAAGCTGAATCCCTCGGCCGAAAACATGGCGCACTACTTTTACAAGGAAATCAGCCGGGAACTGAAAGGCGGCAGCCGCGCCAATCCGGTGCGCGTCGCCGAGGTGAAGATCTGGGAAACGGACACCGCGACCGCGACCTACAGACTGCCGTAAGAGACCGGGCGCCGCACGCCTCTGGCGGCATCGGGCAAGCCACCGGCCTGAGAATCCGGTGGGGCCGGCGCCCGCCCTGCTTATCTTTCGGTCAACCGCCGCTTCCGGCGCCATCGGAGCCGTAACTTCAAAATTCGGCCTTCCGCCATTCAGAGTACGGTGTGTTGTCGAAAATCCATCTGCGGGGGGCCTAAAGTGCATTCGGCCGTTCGAAAGGTTCGTCGCGATCTCGTCGCATTAGTGGCCGCGCTTTTATCCTTATACGGATGTTCAGGAAAGGCGGCTGCCGTTGGAACTGACGGCAAGGGCGGAAGACGCGGCGCGGGCGGCGGGCCTGTTCCCGTCACAGTGGCGGTGGCGGCGGTGCGCGAAGTGCCGATTGAAATTGAGGCGATCGGCAACGTCGAAGCGTACTCCACGATCAGCGTCAAGGCCCAGGTAGGCGGGCAATTGACGCGCGTCTACTTTCGCGAAGGCGATTTCGTCAAGAAGGGCGATCCGCTTTTCACCATCGATCCCCGGCCGTTCGAGGCCGCGCTGAACCAGGCGATCGCCAACGACGCCAGGAACGAGGCCGCGCTGGCGCAGGCCCAGGCCACCCTGGCGCGTGACTCGGCCAATGCGCGCTATTCCGACGCCCAGGCCACGCGCTACACGCAGTTGTTCCAGGAAGGAATCGTTTCAAAGGACCAGACCGAGCAGTTCCGGGCTACGGCGGATGCGAATACGCAGGCCGTGGCGGCCGACAAGGCTTCCATCGAGAGCGCCCGGGCGGCCGTTGTGGCCGGCAAGGCCGCGGTCGAGACAGCCAAGCTGCAACTCGGTTACACCAATATCCAATCGCCGATAGACGGGCGCACCGGCAACCTCAGCGTGAAGGCGGGCAACATCGTGGCCGCGAACACGGTGGAGCTGGTCACCATCAATCAGGTGCAGCCGATCTATGTCACTTTCTCGGTTCCGGAAGCGCAACTGGACGCCATCAAGCGATACTCCGGCACGCAAAAGATGATTGTGCGCGCGCGGCCTCAGGACACCCCCGGCGACGAGGAAACCGGCACGCTCACATTCATCGATAACGCGGTGGATTCGACCACCGGAACCATCAAACTCAAGGGCACCTTCGCCAACCCGAACCGGCGGCTGTGGCCGGGCGAGTTCGTGCGCGTGACGCTGCGGCTGGCGACCGAACCCAATGCCGTCGTGGTTCCCAACCAGGCGGTGCAGACGGGCCAGAACGGATCGTTCGTTTACGTAGTCAAGCCGGACCGGACGGTCGAGTCCAGGCCGGTGGTGACGGGCGCCCGCGTGGATCAGGACATGGTTGTGCGCCAGGGCCTCGAGGGCGGCGAGACGGTGGTCACCGAAGGCCAGTTGCGGCTGGTGCCCGGCAGCCATGTAACTGTAAGGAGCGGCAGGGGCGGCCCCGGCGGGGGGCCCAGGGGCGGGTCCCACACCTAAAGGGGCTCAGCGGTGAACATTTCGGAAACCTTCATCCGAAGACCGATCGCCACCAGTCTGCTCATGCTGGCTATCGCGCTGTTCGGAGTCATCGCCTACCGCGCGCTGCCGGTGAGCGACATGCCGAACGTGGACTACCCGACCATCTCGGTCGGGGCCAGCCTGCCCGGCGCCAACCCCGACACCATGGCTTCGGCCGTCGCGACGCCGCTCGAGCGGCAGTTCACGATGATCGCCGGCCTGGACTCGATGACCTCCACCAGCAGCCAGGGCTCCACCTCCATCACCCTCCAATTCAACCTGAGCCGCGACATGGACGGCGCCGCCGTGGATGTCGAAACGGCGATCGCCGAAGTGATGCCGCTGCTGCCGCCCGGCATGCCGACCCCGCCTTCCTTCCACAAGATGAACCCGGGAGACTCGCCGATCATCTTCCTGGCGATGATCTCCGACACGCTGCCGATTTATCAGTTGGACGACTATGCCGAGCGCGTCGTGGCCCAGCCGCTTTCGATGGTCAACGGCGTGGCGCAGGTGCAGGTCTACGGCTCGCAGAAGTACGCGGTGCGCGTGCAGGTGGATCCGAACAAGCTCGCCGCGCGCGGGCTCGGGCTGAACGAAGTCGATCAGGCGCTGCGGAACTGGAACGTGATGGTTCCCACCGGGACCCTGTACGGCCCCGACCGCACTTACAACGTCCAGGCGAACGGGCAGTTGATGCGGGCCGCCCAGTACCGCCCCTTGGTCCTGGCCTATCGGAACGGCGCGCCGGTGCGGCTGGATGAAGTGGGGAACGTCATCGACAGCGTCGAAGACAACAAGAACGGTTCCTGGCTGTACGGACGCGAGTTCGGCAACGGAACGCAAGGCGTCAACCTGGCCATCACCCGGCAGCCGGGGACGAACACAATCGACGTCGTCGATGCGGTGAAGAAGCTGTTGCCGCAGCTTCAGGCCGAGATGCCGCCCTCGGTTCATATGTTCATCCGCGGCGACCGCTCCAAGAATATTCGCGAGGCCTTCAACGACATTCAGGCCACCATGCTGGTGACGCTCACGCTGGTCGTCCTGGTGATCTTCCTTTTCCTGCGAAAGATCTCGGCGACGGTGATTCCCGCGATGGCCCTGCCGTTCTCGATTATCGGGACCTTCTCGGTAATCTACCTGCTCGACTTCAGCCTGAACAACTTCTCGCTCATGGCGCTGATTCTCTCGATCGGGTTCGTGGTGGACGACGCGATCGTGATGCTCGAGAACATCGTCCGCCACCTCGAGCGCGGCGAGCCGCCGCTCCAGGCGGCGCTGAACGGCTCGCGGGAAATCGGCTTCACCATCGTGTCGATGACGCTGTCGCTGGCGGCCGTCTTTATTCCGGTCGTGTTCATGGGCGGCATTCTCGGCAGGCTGTTCCGCGAATTCGGCGTCACCATCTGCGTCACCATCCTGATCTCCGGCATGGTCTCGATCAGCCTGACTCCCATGCTGTGCAGCCGGTTTCTCAGGGCGGAGGAGAAAGACAGGCAGGGGGCCTTCTCCCGCGCGATGGAAGGCGTTTTCAACGGGGCGTTGCGCCTGTATCGCGCGACCCTGTGGTGGGTGCTGCAGCACCGGCCGGTGATGCTGGCGACCTTCGCCGTGGTCCTTGCGATTACCGGCTACCTGTATGTCGCCGTGCCGAAGGGCTTCATTCCGGACGTGGACAACGACAGCTTCAGCGTCAATGCGCAGGCCGCGCAGGGCACCTCGTATTACCAGATGGGGAAATACATGGATCGCGTCTCGCGGATTCTGCTGAGCGACAAGGACGTGGAGACGGCGATCTCGAGCACCGGCGGGGGATTCGGCGGCGCCGCCGGCAATTCCGGCCGCGTCTCGGTGTTTTTGAAGCCGCGCCGCGAGCGCGTCGCCACCGTGAACGACATCATCAACCGGCTCCGGCCGAAGGTCTCCAACCTGCCCGGCGTTCGCGTGTTCCTGACCGTGCCCGCGGCGATTCACGTGGGCGGCCACATGTCCACCAGCAGCTACGATTTCACGCTGCAGGGACCGGATACCGATGAGCTGTACAGCGTGGCGCAGAAGTTCGAACGGGTGGTGGCCAGGCTGCCTGGATTGATCGACGTCAACACGGACCTCCAGATCAAGAATCCGCGCGTCAATCTGGAAATCGACCGCGACAAGGCCGCCGCGCTGAACCTGAATATCGCCAGCATCGCCCGGGCGCTCTATTCCGGATTCGGCCCGCAGTTGTCTTCGACGATTTACTCGCCCGTCAACCAGTACCGCGTCCTGCTCGAACTGCTGCCGCAGTACCAGTGGAACGCGGATACGCTCTCGCTGCTCTACATGAAATCGGACTCCGGCCAGCTCGTGCCGCTGGACGCGGTGGCGAAGCTGAGGACGGATGCGGGCCCGCAGTCCATCCCGCACTCCGGCCAGTTGCCCTCGGTAACCATTTCCTTCGCGACCCGCCCCGGCGTGTCGCTGGGCCAGGCGACGCAGGAGATCGAGGAAGCCGCCGCCCAGAACCTGCCGGATACGATCACGGGCAGCTTCCAGGGGACCGCGAAGGTCTTCGAGGACTCCATGAACAACATGGGGCTGCTGCTGACCATCGCCATCCTGGTCGTGTATATCGTGCTCGGCGTGCTGTATGAGAGCTACGTGCATCCGATTACGATTCTCTCCGGCCTGCCTTCGGCCGGCTTCGGAGCGCTGCTCACGCTGCTGCTGTTCAAGGTGGAGCTCAGCATTTATGCGTTTGTCGGGCTGATCATGCTGATCGGAATCGTGAAGAAGAACGCGATCATGCAGATCGATTTCGCGCTCGAGGCGGAGCGCAGAGAAGGGAAGACGCCGGCGGAGGCGATCTACGAAGGCTGCCTGATCCGGTTCCGCCCGATCATGATGACGACGATGGCGGCGCTGCTCGGAAGCGTGCCGATCGCGCTGGGCTGGGGCGCCGGCGGCGAATCCCGGCGGCCGCTCGGGCTGACGGTGGTCGGCGGTCTGGCTTTTTCGCAACTGATGACCCTTTACCTGACCCCCGTCGTGTACACGTACCTGGCGGCCATTGTCGAGCGTTGGAGACGGCACAAGAGGCAAGCGGTGCTCGCTACTGCGGCCGAGGCAGGAGACTGACGGATGAACATCTCCCAGACTTTTATTGAGAGGCCGATCGCCACAAGCCTTCTGATGGCCGCGATCGCGCTGTTCGGCGCCGTGGCGTACCGCTCGCTGCCGGTGAGCGATCTTCCCAACGTCGATCTGCCCACCCTGCTGGTGACGGCGAGCCTGCCGGGAGCGAGTCCCGACACCATGGCCTCGGCGGTGGCGACTCCGCTCGAAAACCAGTTCTCGATGATCGCGGGCCTGAACTCGATGACTTCGACGAACTCGACGGGCTCGACGCAGATCACGCTGGAATTCGACCTGAGCCGCAACCTGGACGGCGCGGCGGTGGACGTGCAGGGCGCGATCACGCAGGCCAGCCGCATGCTGCCGCAAGGCATGCCGACGCCCCCTACCTTCACGAAGGTGAATCCGGCCGATCAGCCCGTCCTCTACATCGCGCTCACCTCGCCCACGCTGCCGCTGTGGACGCTGGACGAATACGCCGAAACGCGCGTCGCGCAGCGCATTTCGATGATCAGCGGCGTCGCGCAGGTCCAGGTGCTCGGCCAGCAGAAGTACGCCGTCCACGCGCAGATGGATCCGCACGCGCTGGCGTCGCGGCAGGTCGGCATCAACGAAATCGAGACGGCGCTGAAGAACTGGAACGTGAATCTGCCGATCGGCTCGATCATCGGCCCGCAGCGCGCCTTCACGCTGCAGGCGAGCGGCCAACTGATGACCGCGGCGCAGTATCGCCCGCTGGTGGTCGCCTACCGTAAAGGTTCGCCGGTGCGCCTGGAGGAACTGGGCCAGGTGATCGATAGCGTCGAGGACGAGAAGACCGCGTCGTGGTTCTACACGCATCACCGCAGCGATCGCTCGATCATTCTCGCCATCCAGCGCCAGCCCGGAACGAACACCATCGCCGTCACCGACGGCATCAAGAAGCTGCTGCCGCTGTTCCGCGCCGAGATTCCCCCGTCGGTGAACATGGACATTCTGTACGACCGGTCCGAGACGATTCGAGAATCTTACAAGGATGTGCAGTTCACGATGATTCTGACGCTCGGGCTGGTGGTGGCGGTGATCTTCCTGTTCTTACGGAACGTCTCGGCCACCGTGATTCCGAGCCTTGCGCTGCCGTTCTCGATCATCGGCACTTTCGCCGTGATGTACCTGCTCAACTACAGCCTGGACAACCTCTCGATGATGGCTCTAATCCTGTCGATCGGCTTCGTCGTGGACGACGCCATCGTCATGCTGGAGAATATCGTGCGCCACATCGAGATGGGCGAGAAGCCGATGCAGGCGGCGCTCGCGGGCTCGCACGAGATCGGCTTCACCATCGTTTCGATGACGCTGTCGCTGGCTGCCGTCTTCATTCCGGTGCTTTTCATGGGCGGCGTGCTCGGGCGGCTGTTCAAGGAGTTTTCGGTCACCATCTGCGTCGCCATCCTGATTTCGGGCGTGGTTTCGGTGACGCTCACGCCGATGCTGTGCAGCCGCTTCCTGCGCGGCACGGGCGAGCAGAAACACGGCCGCCTGTACCACGTCACGGAGGCGTTTTTCGACGGCATGCTCAAGGGCTACGACCGTTCGCTGCAGTGGGCCCTGCAATACCGGCTTGCGATCATGGGCATCTTCGTCGCCGCGCTCGCCGCCACGCTGTATATGTTCGCGACTATGCCCAAGGGCTTCATCCCGGACCAGGATACGGACCAGATGGTGGCCACGACCGAAGGCGTCCAGGGCGCATCCTACCAGCAGATGGTGGCGAATCAGCAGGAAGTCGCGCGCATCATCTCGGAGGACCCGAACGTCGAGTCGCTGATGTCCAGCGTCGGCGGCGCCACCGCTTCGAGCCTCGGCGGGCCGAACTTCGGCCAGCTCGTCGTGCACCTGAAGCCGCGCGCCACCCGCAATCTGCTGGTGAACGACGTCATTAAGGAGTTGCGGCCCAAGCTCGATTCCATTCCCGGCATGAAGGTCTACCTGCAGAACCCGCCCACCATCCGTATCGGCGGCCAGGTCACGAAAAGCCTCTACCAGTACACGCTGCAATCGCCCGACAAGAACGAACTGTACGCCGCCACCAGCCGGATCGAGAAGCAGATCGAAGGTTTCCCGGAACTCGAGGACGTCACCAGCGATGTCGCCATCGAAACCCCGCAGGTGAATGTCTCGATCAACCGCGACAAGGCGGCCGCCATGCAGGTGAACGCCAGCCTGATCGAGAATGCGCTCTACGATGCGTACGGCCCGCGCTGGGTGTCCACCATCTACGGCTCGGTGAACGAATACAAGGTGCTGCTGGAACTCAAGCCCGAATATCAGAAGGATCCCCACGCTCTCTCGCTGCTCTACTTCAAGAACGGCAACGGCGGGCTGATTCCCCTCGATACGCTGGCCGGCGTCACCTCCGATATCGGGCCGCAGTCGGTGAGCCACTTCGGCCAACTGCCGGCGGCGACGATCTCGTTCAACCTGAAGCCGGGCGCCTCGCTGGGCGACGTGGTCGCGAGGATTCAAAAGCTGGCCGACGCCGAGCTCCCCAGAACGATCAGCACCACCTTTCAGGGCGCGGCGAAGGCGTTCGAATCTTCGTTGACCAACCTGTGGGTGCTGCTGATCATCGCGATCCTCGTCGTTTACATCGTCCTCGGGATTCTGTACGAGAGCTACGTGCATCCGATGACGATTCTCTCCGGTCTTCCCTCGGCGGGCTTCGGCGCGCTGCTGACGCTCGTCATCTTCGGCATCGACCTGAACATCTACGCCTTCGTGGGCCTGATCATGCTCATCGGCATCGTGCAGAAGAACGCGATCATGCAGATCGACTTCGCGCTCGAGGCCGAGCGGCAGCAGGGCATGAAGCCGATGCAGGCCATCTATCAGGGCTGCCTCATCCGGTTCCGCCCGATCATGATGACCACCATGGCGGCGCTGCTGGGCGCGGTGCCGATCGCGCTGGGCTATGGCGCGGGCGGCGAAGCCCGGCGCCCTCTGGGCCTCGTCGTCGTGGGCGGTCTGCTATTCTCGCAGTTGGTGACGCTGTACCTGACCCCCGTCTTCTACATTTACATTTCGGCGATCCAGGATCGCGTGCGCTCATGGAAGCACCGGCGCAAGGTAGGCGTGGCTGCTCCGGCCGAAGGATGAAGCCGATCGTCGAAGTAACCGGCCTGTCGAAACGATACGGAAGTTTTGTCGCGCTCGATAACGTGGGCTTCTCGATTCGCCGCGGCGAGATCCTGGGTCTGATCGGGCCGAACGGCGCCGGCAAGACCACGCTGTTCGAGTGCCTGGCCGGAGTCCAGCCGGCCGACGGCGGAAGCGTGGCGTTCGCCGGCGCGGCGCAACGCAAGGACATCCTCTTCTACCTGCCCGACGGCATCGCGCCATGGCCCGATCAGCCGGTCGAGTGGGCTCTCCAGTTCATGCTCGATTTTTTCGGCGGGCGGCGCGAGCTTTACGACGAAGTAAGCGGCAGCCTCGAGATCGAGCCGCTGCGGCGCAAGCGGATGCGCGAGCTTTCGCTCGGCCAGCGCAAGCGCGCGCTGCTGGCTCTGGCGCTCCTGACGCCGCAGCCGGTGCTGCTCATCGACGAGCCCCTCGAAGGCCTGGACCTGCGCCAGAGCCGCGAGGTCGCCAGGACGCTGCGCCGGCACGCCGCGCTCGGGCGCACGTTATTCCTCTCCATCCACCAGATCGTCGACGCCGGACGTTTTTGCGACCGCTTCGTGCTGTTGAGCGGAGGGCGCGTTTGCGGCGAGGGCACGGCGGAGGAACTGGCGGCCGCCGCCGCGAGCCGCCCCGGCGCGGCGCCGCCCGCGGACTTCGAGGAGGTCTTCCTTGCCCTCACGTAGGCGCCCGTGGTTCACGCTCGTCCGCAAGGAATGGCGCGAGCTTCTGGCCTCGCGCGCCTGGTGGGTGCTCATGCTCGTCATCGGGCCGCTGGTGGGCGTCGCGTTTATCGGCGCGGTGCGGATCTATGCGGAGGCGAGCGCGGCCGGCGGCACCGCGGCGGGCGTGGGCGAGGCGTTCTCGCCGCTGGACGGCATCTGGGCGCCGACGTTCGCCGCTTATGAAATCGCCGCGACGTTCCTGCTTCCGTTCGTGGCGATTCGCCTGGCCGGCGGCGACCGCCAGAGCGGCGCGCTGAAGCTCGAGCACCAGCATCCCCTGCCGCCGCTCCTCCGTATCGCAGCCAAGGTCCTGGTTCTGTTGGCCGGATGGTGCATCGCCGGGATTCCCGCGCTCCTTGCGATCGTGTTGTGGAAGCTGTACGGCGGGAGCCTGTACGGCCCGGAGGTCGCGAGCGTGGCTCTCGGGCACCTGTTGAATGCCGGGCTGACGATTGCGCTGGCGGCGGCGATTGCCTCGATCGCCGAGAATCCTTCGACAGCCGCCATTCTCGCGCTCGCCTTCACGGTAGGCACCTGGATTCTGGGTTTCATCGCGTCGCTGCGCGGCGGATTCTGGCAGCAGATCGCCGGCCTCACTCCCGAGGCCATGTTGGACAGCTTCCAGGACGGCCTCGTGCAGCTTGACGCAGTGCTGGTTACCGTGGTGTTCGGCATGTCGGCGCTGGTGATGGCCGCGGTCTGGATCCGGCTCGGCGTTTCCAGGCGCCGGCGCGGATTGGAATCGGCGCTGGTGGTGGCGGCCGCTGCGGCATTGGTCGCGGGGGCGGCGCGCCTGCGCCCCAGTTGGGATCTCTCCGAAAACCGGCGCAACTCCTTCCCGGAGGCCGATCAACGGGCGCTCGCCGGGATCCGAACTCCGCTCCGCATCGAGGTGCACCTGGCGCCGGAGGATCCGCGCCGCTCCGATCTCGAACACCAGACGTTGTCGAAGCTGCGCCGCGCGATGCCGGCGATCGACGTGCGCTACGTGTCCGCCACATCGACCGGGCTCTTCGAGCAGGCCGGTTCCGGATACGGAGAGATTCGTTACGACCTCGGCGGCAGAAAGGCCGTGAACCGGCTTACCACGCAGGAAGGCGTGCTCGAAACCATTTACGATCTGGCCGGGATTCCGGTTCCGCAGGAAGCCGATCCGGCGTTTGCGGGCCATCCGCTCGCGGCGCAACCGGCGGGCGCGGCGGCGGTCTTCTTTGGATTCTGGCCCGCATCCGCCGGCGCTTTGGGATTTTTCGTTCTGAGGAGGAAGTCATGAAGGCTCTTATCGCGATAACCGCGCTGCTGGCGGCCTCGGCGAGCGCGGCGGAATTAAAGGTGGACCTCAGCAAGGAACAGATCGGCAAGGAGCCGAAGCAGTTTCAGCCGATCGTCGGCTCCTGGGTCATAGTCAAGGACGGGGCGGACAAGGTCATCATGGTGGACGGCCGGCCCTGGGTGGCGCGGCAGGACAACCCCACCAAGCTCCTTCTCGAAAGCGCGCGCAAGTTCTACGGCGCCTCGAATGAGGAGTTCATGGACAACGTCAAGCAGTTTGCCTATTATCCAATTGCGATCCTGAAGGGGGTCGATAACTTCACGAACGGCTCCATCAGCCTGAAGTTCAAGACCATCTCCGGAACCAACGACCGCTGCTCCGGAATTCTGTTCAACGTGAAGCCGAACGGCGACTGGCTCTCGATCCGCTACAACGACACCGAGAACAACATCGCGATGTGGACGTTTCACGACGGCATCCGCAAACGCGTGAAATTCGGCGCCAGGAATGGTTTCATGCTCGATAAGAACGTGTGGCACGAGCTGAAGATGACCGTCCAGGGCACGGATTTCAAGGCCTGGATCGATGGCACGCTGGGGCTGGAGTACACGCTGCCGGAGCCGCTCTCGGGCCGGATCGGCCTGTGGTCGAAGACCGACAGCACGAGTTACTTCAAGGATTACGTGGTCAGCCCGGCAAAGTAGGAGGGAGGAGCCCGGCGAAATGGATCCATTCCTCGAAGCTGCGATCCAGGAGGCCCGGCAAGGCCGCCGCGAACATGGCGTCCCCATCGGATCCGTGCTCGTTCACAAAGGCCGGATCATCGGCCGCGGCCACAACCGCCGGGTGCAGAAAAGCAGCGCGATCCTGCATGCGGAAATGGACGCGCTGGAGAACGCGGGGCGCCGGCCGGCGGCCATCTATCGTGAATCGGTGCTGTATACGACCCTGTCCCCCTGCGCGATGTGCAGCGGAGCCATTCTGTTGTACGGCATCCCGAAGGTGATCGTTGGCGAGAACCGGACGTTTCGGGGCGAGGAAGACCTGCTGCGGTCCCGCGGCGTGGCGGTGCAAGTCCTCCAGGAGCCCGTCTGCATCGAGCTGATGCGGGAGTTCATCGCGGCTGAGCCGGCGCTGTGGAACGAAGATATCGGTCTATAATGCCGCCAGCATCTCGCGCACGGTGCGGCGCGTGACGGGGTGGCGCAGGTCCGGTGCGAGCTCGGCCAGCGGCTCGAGCACGAAACGGCGCTGGGCCATGCGCGGATGCGGCACCGTGAGTTCCGGCGAATCGATCACCGCATCGCCGTACAGCAGGATGTCGATATCGATCGTGCGCGGGCCCTTTGGGCGCAGGCGCTTGCGGCCGAGCTCCAGCTCAACGCGCTGCGTGCGCGCCAGAAGCTGCCTCGGAAACAGGTCCGTCTCGGCCTCGGCCACCAGGTTCAGAAACCGCGGCTGGTCGAGCACATCCACCGGCTCTGTTTCGCGAATCGAGGAGACGCGCAGGATGCGCAGGCCGGCCGCCGCCAGACGTTCCAGCGCCTGCCGCAGCATCTGTTCGCGGTCGCCCAGGTTCGAGCCGAGCGAAAGATAGACGATTTTGCTCAAAACAGCGTGTTCTGCGGCGTGTCGCGCATGCGCCGCTGGATGCCGAAATAATCGAACGCGCGCCCGGTCGCCACGCGCCCGCGCGGCGTGCGGTCGATGAATCCGAGCTGAATCAGGTAAGGTTCGTAAACCTCCTCGATGGTGTCGGGCTCCTCGTCGATCGAGGCCGCGATGGTGTTCAGCCCCACCGGCCCGCCCGCGTATTTCTCGAGGATGGTCAGCATGATCTTCTGGTCGATCTCGTCCAGGCCGAAGCGGTCCACTTCGAGCAGATCGAGCGCGGTTTTGGCCACCTGCTCGGTGATGCGGCCGTCGGCGCGCACCTGCGCGTAGTCGCGGACCCGGCGCAGCAGGCGGTTGGCGATGCGCGGCGTGCCCCGGCTGCGGCGCGCCACTTCGCCCGCCCCGGCGTCGTCGATCTCCGCCTTCAGCAGGCTCGCCGAGCGCTTCACGATCCGCTTCAGCTCGTCCTCGTTGTAGTGGTTCAGCCTCAGCACCAGCCCGAAACGGCCGCGCAGCGGAGCGCTCACCAGGCCCTGCCGCGTCGTCGCGCCGATCGCGGTGAAGCGCGGGATCGCCATCGCGTGCGTGCGCGCGCCGGGGCCGGTGCCGATCAGGATGTCGAGCCGGAAATCTTCAAGCGCGGAGTAGAGAATTTCTTCCACATCGGGCAGCAGGCGGTGCACCTCGTCGATGAAGAACACCTGCCGCGACTGCACGTGCGTGAGCACGCCGGTGAGATCCAGCTTTTTCTGCAAAATGGGGCCGGAGGTCTGCTCGAAGCCGACGCCGAGCTCGGCCGAGATGATCGAAGCGAGCGTGGTCTTGCCCAGGCCCGGCGGGCCGTAGAGCAGCACGTGGTCCATGGCTTCGCCGCGGGCGCGCGCCGCCTCGATCGCGATCGCGAGGTTCTCCTTCAGCTTCGATTGCCCGGTGAACTCCGCCAGGCTCCGCGGCCGCAGGCTGGCTTCGAACTGAAGCTCGTCGTCCTGCGCCGACGCGGATACGATTCCCCGATCGCGCATGATCTCCCAGCTTACCGTAGGAGCGCAAGGACTATCGACAGCCCCGCCGGCAATGCTAAGATATGGCTTGTGGGTCCGGGAACCTCGCGGCCCACTCTTCAGGATTGGGAGGTCGTCTAACGGTAAGACGGCAGACTCTGGATCTGCTTATCGGGGTTCGAATCCCTGCCTCCCAGCCAAACCCCCTCGAACCTAATCGGCGTCAAGACCACTGCCGCGAAGTTCGGCCTTCTGCGCCGGCCATTCCGGCTGTAGCCACGGCTTGGGATCGCCGAAATGGTACTGGCCGAGAATCAGCACGGGCGTGCCATCCGCGACCTTCTTTCCGTCGCTGTAGTCCCATTCCCGTCCCCAGTGATAAAGCCATTGCGCGTCGCGGGCCAGCATGCGGATGCAGCCGTGGCTCGCAGGCTTGCCGGGCATCTGATATTCGTGCATACCGATGCCCAAATGGTTCGAAATATTGAAGTAGTAGGGCATCTTCCAATCGCTGTCGACGGAACTGGTGTGAAGCCGCGATTTCCAGTTCAGATGATAAAGGCCGGGAGGCGTGGGCGTGTCTCGCTTCCCCGTATTCACCGGTCCCCAGCGGATGAGCCTGCCGTATTCGTAAGCCCCGAAGGCCTGTTCCGGAAGATCGATGACGACGGCCTTCCGCTGGCAAGCAAACCGGGGCGCAAATCGCGGCATCGGACTGTATTGAAGCGCCGGAAGGTCCCACCGGTCGGGAACTACGATTTCCGGAAGAGCGCCCAGATCGCTGCGATCGGCCCGGTTCAGCTTTTCGAGCAAATCGATCTGCCGGTTGTTGAATCGATCGAGCGGCTTGGGCCGGTCGAGATGATATTGGACCGCTTCGGCCGGGGCCGGCCCGGCGCGCATCTGCCCGTGGCCGGACGAAACGGTGAGCGCACCCGCGTAAAGGATGGCCGCAAGTGCCAGGCCTGACGCCGCGGCGATCATGAAATAAGTTTAAAACACTATCGGGCGCGGCCTGGAAGAACTTTCCACGCCGCGGCTTTCGCGAACGCGCCGGTCGGGCCGCGCCGGCCCGGCAGGGCTACCAGAAGTGCATGGCGACAACTTTGGGCGGGGTAGGCGCACCCGAGATTACCTTCACGTGCACCACGAGCTGCAGGTTCATCTTCTCCCAGCCCTTTCGGGCGCCTCGGAAAGCGTCCGCCAGCAGGTCCGGATTGGTCACCAGATCCGATGCCGCGTCGGTTCCGTATTGCGTGATGCCGGCGATCTCGACCAGCATGGCGTGCGTGTCGGGGTGGAAGACGCGGGAGATGATGGCGTAGTCCTCGTTGGTGTGGCGGTCGGCCGGCAGGTTCGGAAGAGCCCACTTCGTCCGCGCGCCGTTGTCGGTAATTACCGGACTGCGTTCCCCCTCGATGAAATAGCGCAGTTGGCTGGAAATCTCGCTCCAGCGCGTGTAGGAATAGCCCACCAGGATTGCCGGCGAACTGCGCAGGTCCTTGAACGAGACGTCGTTGCCGACCCGCAGGCGGAAATCGCGCCGCATGCGCGTGAGCATGGACGAGAGCCGGGAAACGGCGATCAGATCGCCGCCGCCGACAAACTGGTCGTTCAGAAGCACGAAGTCGTCCGGCTGAATCCGGTTGGGATCGGAATCGCGGTTCAGGCCGTATACGGGGACAAATGCCGCGCACAGGAGGACGGGAGAGCGGCCATCGAGAACCGGCGCCCAGAAGGCATCGAGCACCGGAGTTCGGGGCCGCGTCTGAAACCAGAGCGCGGCTGCCACGGCGGCCAGGATGACACAGGCCGCCACAGCGAAATGCAGCCGCCGCAAGCGCGGCTTCGGCGTTTCCGCCTGGGGAGGCGGCTCCGGCTTCGCGTGAGCAGCGCCGGCGCTCGGAACCGGCCCGGGCGCGCTGGTCTCGACCGCATGGAATTCCGGCACGTAGGTGCCGGCGGGCAGCTCGATCCGGAGCGGGTCCTGCGAGCCGCGTTCGGCGTAGTAAAGGCCCAGCCTCCTGCGGACCTCCCCCGCTTTGACGCGCACCGTCGCGTCCTCGCCGGGATCGTAATCCGCCGAGCGCCCGAACACGTCGATCGCGATGGTGCGTTCTTTCAGCGAGTCCGCGTGGCCGCCCAGCGTGCATTCGACGACGTAGCGCAGAAATTCCTGGCTGCGTCTGCTGGAGCGGAATTCACGGCTCGCCAGAACGCGGCTGAGCTCCTCACGAACGGCGCCTTCCGGCGCGCCTGTTCCCTGCGAGAAACCCGGATTCGGTTCCTCTGCCATCAGCGCTGGACCTTTCCTCCAGGCTCCGATTCTATCACCAAGCTTGGAAGCTGCCGGGTTTTTCATTGAAAACAAAATACGTTCGATGATGTAACGAACGTCGTGTAACAGGCGTGGAGGCAGGTGCTTTCACCCGCGCGGCTTGCAGCCGAATCGCCTTGCGCAGGCGAAAGCGCCTGCGCCACCAAACGTGTCCGTAACCCTCACATAACCGTTGCGAACTGGACATCTTCTCTAAACCGCGCCAGCATGAGGCCCGAAGCAATGCTCGATGACCCGAAGTTCCGGCGGGCACGGCGCCTGGCCGGAGGCGGAACGCGGGCAAGGCGTAAGGCCGACAGCCCGGCCGGGAAAGCCGGCCGAAGTGGGAGGCCCGGAGCGTAAACTCCGAATATAGTCTCCAAGGGAGTGCAAGGGCGTTTTATGAATAACAGGAGATCTGCATCAGGGAGCCGGCTCAGGCTCCTCTTTGTTCCACTCTTAATGCTGGCGCTGCTGGCTGCGTTTGCCCCGTTCGGAGTGGCGCAGGAAGTCACAGCCGCCATCACCGGCAAAATTACCGATCCATCCGGCGCGGCCATCTTGAACGCGACGGTTACGGCGAGAGACATGGACCGCGGCACGGCGGTCAAGACCCAGAGCAACGAGGAGGGCAACTTCATTCTGCCCCGCGTGCCGATCGGCCGCTACGAGATCCGCGTCGAAGCCACCGGCTTTCAGACGGCGGTCCGGAGCGGCGTGCAGCTCGTGCTCAACCAGACGGCGCGGCTCGATTTCACGATGAAGCTCGGCGCGGTATCGGAAACCGTCGAGGTGTCCGGCGCCGCCCCTCTGCTCCAGACCGAAACCACGCAACTGGGCACGGTGATGGAATCGCACGCCATTACCAGCCTGCCGCTCGAAACCCGCAACTACAACCAGTTGGCGCTGCTGATGCCCGGCACGGTGACCACCAGCCCCGCGGCGTTCAATACCGGGCAGAAAACGTTCAACTCCGGCCGGCCGTATATCAACGGCAACCGGGAGCAGGCCAATTACTACCTGCTCGACGGCGTCGATAACAACGAATTCGTGGACAACAACGTCGCCTATTCGCCCAGCGTCGATGCCATCCAGGAGTTCAACGTCATCGCCAACAACCCGAACGCGGAGTTCGGCCATTTCCTGGGCGGCGTGATCAGCGTCAGCATCAAATCCGGCACGAACCAGTTCCACGGCAGCGCGTTCGAGTACCTGCGGCGCGACAGCATGAACGCCAACGAGTGGTCGAACAACTTCAACAACATCCCGAAGCAGAAGATGAAGTGGGATGAGTTCGGCGGCACCGTCGGCGGGCCGATTAAGAAGGATAAGCTGTTCTTCTTCGCCGATTACCAGGGCTCCCGCTTCAACCGGCCGCCCAGCCAGACCGCGATCAGCACCTTCACCGACCTGAACCGCACCGGCAACCTGTCCGACATCCCCGGAATCGCGCTTCACTACCCGGGAACCACGGTCGCGATGCCGGCCGACCTCACCAAGGCGGCGATCTGCGGGCCGGGCCAGAAGATGGGCGTCCATCCCTGCATCCCCGGCCTGAGCCCCGTGGCGATGAAGATCCTGGGAGTGCTTCCCAAAGCCGATAACCCGGGCACGCCGGGCACCAACGGCACGGGCGGCAACCTGATGAACACGACGGAGACCTACACGCACGGCGATCAGGGCGACCTGAAGATCGACTGGGCGCCGACCGAGAACGACCGTCTTTTCGCGCGGTACTCGCAGCAGCACATCTTCAATCCGACCATCAACTCCCAGCCCCTGCTCTACAACGGCACCGGCAACAACATCTTCCCGATCCAGAACGGCGTGCTGAACTACAGCCGCACCGTCACTCCGACGCTGGTGAACGAGTTCCGCGCCGGCGTCAATTACTATCCCGCCGAAGCCAACATGCAGGATGCGGGCACAGCGAACGTAAGCGGCTTGATTCCCGGACAGCCCACGGCGTTCCTGCCCGGCCTGTACTTCCTGGGCTCGCCGGTCGGCGGCGCCTTCAACGGCCCGTTCGCATTCGGAACCACCTACTCGCCGGAGGTCTTCCACCAGACCGTCATTTACCTGGCCGACACGGCGGTGCTCTCGCACGGCGCGCACACCATGCGCATGGGCGTGCAGATCCAGCGCTACCGCAACAACTACATTCCCGCGACCACCAGCGACGGCGCGGCGGGGCAGATCGGCTTCAGCGGCCAGTACACGGGCAACGCCGAGGCGGATTTCCTGCTGGGCCTTCCGCAGTACATCGGTTACGGGCAGGGTTTCGCCGGCACCGTCGGGCAGCGCAACAGCGCGCTTGGCGCATTTTTCCAGGACGATTGGCGCATCAGCAGCAGACTGACCATCAACATGGGCCTGCGCTGGCAGCTTTTCACGCCGATCTATGAAGTGCACGACCGCATGACCAACTTCGGCGAGTACACCGGCCAGATCATGCTCGCCGGGCGCGACGGCAACAGCCGGGCGCTCTACAACCAGTACAACGGCATCGCGAACTTCCTGCCGCGCCTCGGCGTGGCCTGGACCCCGTTCGGCGGCAACACGGTCATCCGCGCCGCGTTCAGCCGCTCCAGCTTCCAGGAAGGCACCGGCGAATACAACCGGCTGCCCACCAACTCGCCCTGGAACATCGACCTGGTGAGCCAGCCGACTCCGGGCGCCAACGGCGCGATTCCTGCCAACCAGATCTTCCTCGACCAGGGCTTCTCGGCTCTCGGCGCTACGGGCGGCGTGCCCTGCACGCCCGACACCGTGAAGTCCGCTCCGGCGTCCTGCTTCGCCGGCGTCCGGCTGCACATGACCGATCCCAATTACCGCCCCGCCGTTTCCAACCAGTGGAACATCAGCGTCCAGCGGCAGTTCGGAAATGCGCTCGTGCTGCAGGCCGCTTACATCGGCCAGCACAACGACCACCTGGCCAACATCTACAACGCCGGCCAGCGCGTGCTGCTCCCCGACGGCACCACGATTCCGGGGCCGTACCTCGGCGGGAATCCGACCCTGAAGAACGGCGGAACCGGCCAGGTGCGCCTGAATATGTCCACCGGCATCCAGAACTACAATGCTCTGCAATTGACCGCGCAGCAGCGGCTGACCAAGGGCCTGGCGTTCCAGGTGAACTATACCTGGGCGAAGTGTCTCACCAATTCGCCGGGGTATTACGGCAGGTACGGCGACGCGACGGCCAGCCAGGCCAGCGCCGACAAGGCCTTCCAGGAGTACTCGTACAACCTCGGCCTCGACTACGGCTACTGCGACCACGACGTGCGCAGCGCCATGAACGGCTACGTGAACTACGACCTGCCGATCGGCCGAAACCGCACCTTCGGTAAGAATTTCGGCAAAGCCATGGACACGGTCCTCGGGGGCTGGGAAGTCAATGCGATCTTCACCGCTCACGGCGGCTTCCCGATCTCGATGTACGACTTCAGCGATCCTTCCGGCACCGGCTCCTTCGAGCCTCGCCCGGACTGCACCGGACCGGCGATTCCCACGCCGTTCGCGCCGAATCCTTACGGCCCGGGTTACCGCTGGTTCGACCCGAGCAACATGGCGCACCCGCAGCCCGGCCATCTGGGCAATTGCCCGGTGGGCAGCAACCGCGGGCCGGGCCTGAAGCAGGTTGACCTTGGCCTGTCGAAGATCTTCGCGATCACGGAGCGGCAGAACTTCGAGTTCCGCGCCGAGGCGATCAACGCGTTCAACACCCCGGTGTTCGTCGTGAACGGGTTCGTGGTGGACATCTTCGGCGCGCCGAGCGCCGGAGTCATCAACACGTCCCAGGGCGCGCGCAACATCCAGCTCGCGTTCAAGTATCACTTCTAAGTAGTTGTTGTGGGGCGGACGCCGTGGTCCGCCCCACCTTTCCACAAACCGCAATCCAAGGATCGTCATGACACGCGATAGCCGTCCGCAAACGCGCACGCATCCGGCCGCCTGGGTCCCGAGCCTGTATTTCGCGGAAGGCGTGCCGTTCTTTGCGGTATCGCTGATCGCGGGCATCGTTTACAAACGGATGGGGCTGGCCAACGACGTCATCGCTCTCTATACGAGCTGGCTGCTGCTGCCGTGGTCGCTGAAGCCGCTCTGGAGCCCGCTGCTCGAGATGTTCAAGACGAAGAAATTCTTCGTCGTGCTGCTCGAGTTCGTGGGCGGGCTGAGCCTCGCTTTGATCGCGCTGTGCCTTCCGCTGGCGGGCTTCTTCCGCTATACGCTGGCGCTGTTCGCGGTGGTTGCGTTCTGCTCGTCCACGCACGACATCGCGGCGGACGGCCTCTACATCGCAAGCCTCCAGCCCAAAGAACAGGCCGCGTACGCGGGCTGGCAGGGCGGGTTCTACAACGTCGCGCGTTTCTTTTCGCAAGGCGCGCTGGTGATCCTGGCGGGCTTTCTCGAATCGCGGACGGATGTGCCGCACGCGTGGATGGCGATTTTCGCGGGCATGGGCGCGATCCTGGCGCTGCTCAGCGTGTACCACGCGCGGGTGCTGCCGAAGGGCGGCGCGGAGCGGCACTCGGAAAGCCTGCGCCAGATGGCGGGCACGTTTCGCGACGTGGTGGTGAGCTTTCTGAGAAAGCCGAATATCCTGCTGCTGCTGGTGTTCATTCTGCTCTACCGCGCGGGCGAGGGACAGGTGGTGCGCATCGGGCCGCTGTTTCTGGTGGACAAGCGCGCGGCCGGCGGGCTGGGGCTCTCGACGGATCAATTCGGCACCATCTATGGAACGTTCGGTACGGTCGCGTTCATCCTCGGCAGCGTGCTTGGCGGATACTTCGTCTCGCGGCTGGGGCTGCGGCGCGCGCTGCTGCCGCTGATCTGCGTGATGAATTTCCCGAACCTCGCGTATGTCTACCTGAGCGCCGCGCTGCCCACGAATCCGCTGCTGGTCACCTCCGCGCTGAGCGCCGAGATGTTCGGTTACGGCTTCGGCTTCGTGGGCGTGATTCTGCTGATGATGCAGGAAATCGCGCCCGGCAAATACCAGACCGCGCATTACGCGTTCGCGAACTCGCTCATGAATCTGGGCCTGATGATACCGGGCACGGTGAGCGGGAAGATCCAGATGGCGCTGGGCTACCGGAACTTCTTCGTTTGGGTGCTGCTGTCGTCGATTCCGGCGCTGATCCTGGCGCGGTTTATTCCGATTCGAGGCGCCGGCGCTTCGAAGCAGCCTGCGGCCACGGAGCCCGCGATCGCATGAAAAAGCGCACGGCAGTTCCGAATCCGGCCAAACGCTCCGAGCCGGCGCCGTTGCGCGCCGTGATTCTCGCGGCGGGCAAGCCCATCCTGCTCGAGCCTCTCGGGGAGCGCACGGTGCTCGACTGCGTCGTTCAGAACGCGCTCACCCTGGCGCGGCCGGAGGACATCTACATCGTGGTCGGGCGCCACCAGGACGAGGTGCGCGCGCTGCTTGGAAACGGCTACCGGTACGTGGTTCAGGAGGAGCCGCTCGGCACGGGCCACGCGGTGCTGCAGGCCGCGCCGCTGCTCGAAGATTTCGAGGGCAATCTGCTGATCCTCTACGGCGACACGCCGCTGTTCCGGCCGGGCTCCATCCGCGGCCTGCTGAACCGGCACCGCCTGCGGAAGGCGCACCTCACGCTGCTCACGGCGGTGGCCGATCGCGCTCTTCCCTATGGGCGCATCATTCGCGACGCCAGCGGCCAGATCATCGACGTGATCGAGGAGACCGAGGCTTCGCCGAAGGTGCGCCGGATACGCGAACTGAACGCCGGCGCGTACGTGGTGGACGCCGCCCGCATCTCGGCCGTCCTGCGGAAGCTTGCCCCTTCGCCTCTCGACGGCGAGTACCGCCTGACGGACTGCGTTCACCAGTTGATCCGGTCGGGGCTTCGCGTCGAGAGCTACCAACTTTACGACGAGGACGAAGTGCAAGGGATCAATACGAGCTGCGATCTGGAGCACGCGGGATTCATTCTTCAGAAACGCCTCTACCGCCCGCGGCGGCAGGAAGAACAAAACGTGATCGCGTTCGGCACCGGCGGGTGGCGCGCGATCATCGGCGAGGGCTTTACGCTGCACAACGTGCGCCGCCTGACGCAGGCGCTGGCCAACGAAGTGACGCGCCGGGGCCGGGAAAAGCTGGGCGTTATCGTCGGCTACGACCGCCGCTTCCTCTCCAAGCAGGCAGCCGAGGCGGCGGCCGAAGTGTTCGCGGGCAACAACATTCCCGCCACCCTGTTGACCGAGGACGCGCCGACGCCGCTGATCACCTACGCGACGGCGCTGCGCGGAGCGGCGTACGGCCTGGCATTCACGGCCAGCCACAACCCGCCCGAGTGGAATGGCCTGAAGGTGTTCCAGAGCGATGGCTCGCTGCTGCTCGACGACGACACGCGCAAGATCGAAGCCGAGGCCAATGCGCTCACGCCGGATGACGTCATCAAGCTGGAGCTGGATCTGGCGCTCGAAGCCGGCATTGTCGAGCGGCGCGATTTCACGAACGAATACGTGGATGCGGTCGAGGCGCTGATCGACATGGAGGCCATCCGCAAGGCCGGGCTGCGCGTGATCGTCGATCCGATGTACGGTGTCGGACAACTCACGCTCGGCACGGTGCTGACCGAGGCGCGCTGCCGCGTCACCTTCATCCACGAGCGCCACAACCCGCTGTTCGGCGGGCGCTCGCCGGCGCCGAACCTGGAGGCGCTGCGCCTGCTCACCTCGCACATGCAGGATTACCGGTACGATGCGGGCCTCGCGATGGACGGCGACGCCGACCGCATCGCGCTGGTGGACGAGCGCGGCGAGTACGTCCCGATCAACGACATCCTGCTGCTGCTCTACTGGTATCTGCACGAGATGCGCGGCGAGCGCGGCGGCGTGGTGCGCAATCTCAGCACGACGCACCTGCTCGACCGGCTGGCGCGCCGTCTCGGCGAGGAGTGCTACGAGGTTCCGGTGGGCTTCAAGCATGTCGCCGCGTCGATGGTCGAGCACAATGCGCTGCTCGGCGGCGAATCCTCGGGCGGGCTGACGATCCGCGGGCACATTCTGGGCAAGGACGGCATCTTCGCCTCGGCGCTGCTGGTGGAGATGCTGGCCTGCACGGGCAAGAAGATCTCGCAGTTGCGCGAGTGCGTGTACGGCATTACGGGGCGCCTGTACGCGCTCGAGAGCAACATCCCGGCCACGCCGGAGATGCGCATCGCGGTGCCGCGGCGGCTGAAGGAATCGCCCGCTGCGCAGATCGGCCCGTACCGGGTCCTGAGCGCGCGTCACGACGACGGCACGAAGCTGCTGCTCGAGAACGACAACTGGGCGCTGGTCCGCTTCTCGGGCACCGAGCCCGTCCTGCGGCTCGCGGTCGAGGCCGACACGCCGGAAAAGGCGCAGGAGCTGATCGACCATCTGATGGAGTTCGTGACCGCCACACCGGCGGCGAGGTGAAGCTTTGCGCTACGGCCATTTCGACAACGGAAATCGCGAGTATGTGATCGAGCGTCCGGACGTGCCGGTCTCCTGGACGAATTATCTCGGCGTGAAAAACCTGTGCGCGGTGATCTCGCACAACGCCGGCGGATACGCCTTCTACCGCAATGCCGAGCACCACCGCATCACGCGGTTCCGGCAGAACGGCGTGCCCCTCGACCGCCCGGGCCACTACGTCTACATCCGCGACGACGAGACCGGCGAGTACTGGTCGATCTCCTGGCAGCCCACGGGCAAGGACCTTTCGCAGGCGCGCTATCAGTGCCGGCACGGGCTCTCCTATTCGAAATTCTCCTGCGATTATCGCGGCATCCATGCCTGCCAGACGCTGTTCATTCCGGTGGACGACGACGTGGAGCTGTGGGACGTGCGCATCGCGAATACCAGCGGAAAACAGCGCCGGCTGAGCGTGTTCTCGTACGTGGAATTCTCGTTCCATCACATCGAGATCGACAACCAGAACCTGCAAATGAGCCTCTACGCGAGCGGCTCGAATTACCGCAACGGCGTCATCGAATACGACTTTTACTACGAGCCGTGGACCTTCCACTACTTCGCTTCGAGCTTCGAGCCGGACGGGTACGACACCGTGCGGGACAGCTTTCTTGGCCCCTACCGCACGGAGACGAACCCGGCCGCGGTCGAAGAAGGCCGGTGCCGGAACAGCGCGGAGCTCGGCGGCAATCATTGCGGCGCTCTGCACAAGCGCCTGACGCTCGCGCCCGGCGGGGAGACGCGGCTCGCGTTCATGCTCGGCGTCGGCCCGCGCGACAAGGGGCTCGAGATGAAGCGCAAGTACTCGAGTTCCGCCGCGGTGGACGGCGCCTTCGCGGCCCTGCGCTCCTACTGGCGCGACAAGCTCGCCGCGTTCCAATGCAAAACGCCGCACCAGGGCCTGGACACGATGGTGAACACCTGGACGCTTTACCAGGCCGAGACCTGCGTCGTGTGGTCGCGCTTTGCGTCGTTCATCGAGGTCGGCGGGCGCACCGGTCTCGGCTTCCGCGACACGTCGCAGGACGTCATGAGCGTGCCGCACACGAACCCGCGGAAATGCCGGCAGCGCATCATCGAGCTGCTGAAAGCCCAGGTGAGCGCCGGCTACGGCCTGCACCTGTTCGATCCCGACTGGTTCGACCCCGAGAAGCAGAACGCGCCGAAGTTCAAGTCCCCGACGATCGCGCCGGCGCCGGATCGCAAGAGCATGATCCACGGCCTCGCCGACGTGTGCTCGGATGACGCGCTGTGGCTGGTCGTGTCGGTCTGCGAATACGTCAAGGAGACCGGCGACGCCGCGCTGTTCCGCGAAGTGGCGCCGTTCGCCGACGAGGGCGAGGCCACGGTCTACGAGCACCTCAAGCGCGCGCTCGATTTTTCCGCCGAACAGGTGGGCGCCACCGGCATCTGCAAGGGCCTGCGCGCCGACTGGAACGATTGCCTCAACCTCGGCGGCGGCGAAAGCGCGATGGTGTCCTTCATGCACCACTGGGCGCTGCTCGCCTTCGTCGAAGCCGCGCGGTTCCTGGGCTGCGTCGAGGATGCGCGCAGGTATTCCGCGATGGCGGAGAAGGTGAAAGCCGCGTGCGAGCGCGAGCTTTGGGACGGCCGTTGGTACATCCGCGGCATTACGGCGAATGGTTTGAAAATCGGCACGCGCGACAGTGAGGAGGGCAAGATCTTCCTTGAGAGCAACGCGTGGGCGGTGCTTTCCGAAGTGGCTTCTCCGGAGCGCGCGCGGTCGGCGATGGATGCGGTCGGCGAATATCTCTCGTCGCCGTACGGCCTGCATCTGCTGTGGCCCTCATTCACGAAGCCGAACGACGACATCGGCTTCGTGGGCCGCGTGTACCGTGGGGTGAAGGAAAACGGGGCGATCTTCAGCCACCCCAACCCGTGGGCCGTGATCGCCGAGTGCAAGCTCGCCCGCGGCGCGCGCGCCATGAAGCTCTACGATTCGCTGCTGCCTTACAACCAGAACGACGTAATCGAGGTGCGCGAGGCCGAGCCCTATTCGTATTGCCAGTTCGTCATGGGGCGCGATCACACCGCGTTTGGCCGCGCGCGCCATCCATGGCTGACCGGCAGCGCGGGCTGGAATTACACGGCCGCGACGCGCTGGATCCTCGGCGTGCGCCCCGGCTTCGACGGGCTCACCATCGACCCCTGCATCCCGCCCGCCTGGCCCGGCTTTGAAGTGACCCGCCGCTGGCGCGGCGCCACGTTCCACATCACGGTGCGCAACCCGGAAGGCGTCGAAAAAGGCGTGAAAACCGTCACGCTGAACGGCAACGCCGTCGAAGGCCCGATCCCCCCGCAGCCGGCCGGCTCGGAAAACGAAGTCGTGGTGCTGCTGGGCCGCCCGTAATTCGGGGACAGGCTACGCTTTCACCATTCATTTCCGCACGGAGCTGAGTGTGCTGGTCCGCGCTCCATCCCGCGGCTCTGAGCCGGATGATGGGCACGGCACGTCCGATGAGTTTGGGGATTGCGTAGCCTGTCCCCGAATTATGTCCCCGAATTAGATGCGGATGGGCAGGGCGCGCGCGCGTTTGCCCGTGGCGTCGAAGACCGCGTTCGCGATTGCCGGCGCGATCGCCATGATCGGCGTCTCGCCCGCGCCGGCCGGCTCGCGCTCTTTGCGGTCGAGCAGAATCACGTCGAGCTTAGGCAGGTCGCGGAAACGGGGCACGCGGTACGAGCCGAACCTGCCGTTG